>Ga0056110_100016_pt1 | contig 67139 bp, 51 predicted proteins | sample WorMetloBBELIZE1_FD_83873 | JGI IMG/M metagenome (GOLD analysis project Ga0056110, IMG submission 83873) | Marine gutless worms symbiont microbial communities from Max Planck institute for Marine Microbiology, Germany - Olavius longissimus B... ... | reverse complement strand
GGCCATCATGGAACACTGCAAGCGAAGAGAAATATCATTGATTTTGTGGAATCAATACCGGATTTCCACCCGAAGGCCAAATGGCGGCGTTGTGTCGCGCACTTTCATCGAAATGTCCTTGCCCTGGTACCCCAGGGGCAAAAAAAGAGGTGGCCTATGCTCAAGGCCATCCATGCTAAAGGAAAACCTGGAAGAGGTGGCGAAGTAAGTAAGGAGCGGACAGCCGGAAAACTGAGCAATATGAAATTCGGCAAGGCTGCTGAACTTGCTCGCTCCGGTTCTGAGGAGACTTTCTCCCACCATGGTTTTCCCGCTTTAAGCATTGGAAACGAATCCGGACCAATAACGGTCTTTGATAAGCATCATGTAAGGAGATCCGCGGAAGGACAGGTGTCATCGGCTCCTTCCCCGATGGAGAGTCAGCTCTGATGTTGGTTGCCGCCAGGTTGCGACATATTGCCGGTTCGACATGGAGTGAGCGTAAGTATTTGAATATGCATCTATTTAAGAGAATGGGAAAAGGAGAATCAGGCATCATGATTCAGGATTCTAAAGATTGAGGAAAATGAATTCGCGATAAGATTCTTGATGCTACCGCAGTCTGTTTTTCATCGTTCTTGTTACTCCGCTTGAGGGTTACTGTGTCTCTATCTTGAAATTTGCTTCGCGAATGACGATATCGAAATGTGTCCTACCAAAGCTCCTAAGCGCCGCAAGCACTTATCAAAAACGAGAAGCTGCACCGCCGCAATCTATCCCTAAACCGAAAACCGCTGGCGAGATTTTTTGAGGCTTAATTGATTAATTGGGATATTGAAGGGATATTTAGGATAGGTTTTCATGGAGATTAGGAGTTGTCCGTCTGAAATGCTATCTGAACGCCTTGCTTGATGAGGGATGGCTACGGACGGCTGCCTGGCTTGGGCCCTGAAGTACATTCGTTTCTAGAGGAGAACTGGAGTGAAACCTGATGTCAGTGCTGCCTTGGGGGGTGGAATTGGAATTGTGGGCAGAATATTTAAGCATGGCCGTTTTCAGTTTAATGGTGCCAGGGAGCAGTGTTATTTCTGGCTGTCGATAGTACTAGTTGGCTTCTGGTACCTTTATCTAAATTTTTGCATTCCACTTTTTGCAGACGACTACGCGCACTCCATGATTTTTGGCACATCCCAACAACTTGAATCGTTAATGGATGTAATAGTATCGGGTCGAAGCATGTATCAGAATTGGGGAGGACGGATTGTAGCCGTGGCCATAGGTCAATTAGCGCTCCTAGGGGAATGGCAGACTGCGGTTTTTCGCGTTTTAAACACCAGTATTTTTTTAGGAGTGAATCTGCTACTCGTCGATTTCTCTAGAAGCAAGTACTGGGGTGGAAGCAGCGGCAGAACTGACAATGAAAACAGCCGGCCGGTGTGGATGCTGTTTCTTATCAGCTTCCATCTGTTTTGGCTGTTTGTTAGGGTTCTGGGGGAGACAACGCTATGGCTCACTGGCAGCGTTCATTATCTCTGGATACTCTTTTTTACCCTGTTATTCCTGAGACTCTCCATAACCTTATATACCAGAAACAGTTTCCCAATGCTAATTTTACATGTGTTGGCGGGGTTTTTAGCCGGATGTGGATACGAGTCCACCTCATTCACGGGCCTGATAATGTTTTTAGTTCTTTTTTTCAAGCGAAGAGGAGGATTCAAGCGGGTATCTTGGCTGATACCGGGCTTCCTAGCCTACCTCGCCGGCTATATTCTATTGCTTGTGGCGCCCGGAAACAGAATTAGGGCAGAAAACTTAGGCGTGGATAGACCATTTTTCTCCATGCTTGTCAATAATATTCCGGCCTATGTGAAGCTCCATATTTATTCATGGGAGATTCTGCTGATACTGCTGGTTCTGGTTTTGGTGGTGCTCAAGAAGCTGGGTCGTATCGATTGGACAACCTGGGTTTTCATGGGAGCTGGTTTCTTCAATAACGGACTGATGCTGGCTTCCCCAACGTTGCCATTGAGATCCAGCTTTGCGTCATCAGCATTTTTCATATGCGCCATTGTTGCTCTGCTTTCAGATCCAGGCTTGTTTACCAGACGGGTTCTAGCCCGGGTTCTAATCGCATTTTCCGCTGTGTCGATAGTTCTAGCTGTGTCGGATGGAATCTCATACTGGGAATGGAAAGCACTGGATAAGGAGCGGGAATCTATCAGCAGAGCGGCATTAGAAAATGATGAATCGACGATGGAATGGCCGCTTCTGAAAATGCGATTCAATAAGCGGGTTTTCGAAAGGGATATTAGAGGTAGTTCGAGTTACTGGGTGAACAAGGGAGTTGCAAACTACTACGGGTTTGACGCCGTGTTTGGAAAGGAACCTGGCCTGGCATACTATGATGAATCTGAACCCTGGTTGTCTGCCAATAGCGATTTGGGTGATGTGAGTTTAATCGATATTTCCAAGTATTGCGATGCCAGGCGCTGTTTCCTGTACTTCCGTCTCAGTGAAAACAGAGGCTTGGATGTCAATTGGGACGAGTTGTTTTTTCGTTTTCACTACACATATGAGGGATCGCTGCATAAACGAATAGTATGGTTGTTACCGGATAAGTTCTTCAGGTATTTTGGAGGCAGGGGAATCATAATGACCCGGCCTCATAGGGTTGACAATGATTATGTGTTCATATACGCAATACCCAAAGGGCATTCTGCTGTCAACAGGATTGAATTTAGTATTGAATCAGAACCTGGAACTTATCGATGGTTGAAGAGAGAAAAATGAACCGCCTCGAAAAGGTTGCGAAATTGATGGAAGGTTGTGAGCTTGATTTTCCTCGGATACAGTTGTAGCAGGCCTGCATGGATGCGTGCTAGTGGAGCTTCTTAAATGAAATTGACAATCATTGTCCCCTGCTATAACGAAGAACAGGTTATAAGGACAACTCACAGGCGCTTACTAAATCTAATTGATAACGCCGACTGGGATGGTGTAATATTGTATGTCAATGATGGAAGCACTGATGGCACGGCGTCCATGTTGAGAGATTTTTCCAACAGGGATTCAAGGATTTCTGTCATTACTTTTTCCCGGAATTTTGGGCAACAGGCAGCAGTCAGCGCCGGGATACATCAATGCAGCGGGGAATATGCCGCAATCATTGATGCCGATCTCCAAGATCCCCCTGAGCTTATCCCCGAGATGCTGGGCCTGTGTCTCAAGGAGAAGTCTAACATGGTCTATGGCCGCAGAAGGAGTAGAAAGGGCGAAAATCGGTTTAAGAAATGGACAGCCAGTTTGTACCACAGACTATTAAAAAGGCTCTCGGAATGCCCAATTCCTCTTGATACCGGGGATTTCCGAATCATCGATAGGAAGGTGATCAATACCTATATATCCTTGCCAGAAAAGTATAAATACAACAGAGGACTCTTTGCCTGGATGGGGTTCAAGCAAATTGAATTTTTCTATGATAGAGACGCCAGAGTCGCGGGAGAGACGAAGTATTCGTTTGCCAACTTGATGGACCTAGGCATCAATGGTTTGCTTTCGCTTAGCCGCAAGCCGCTAAGCGTGGCGATCTATATTGGACTTATAACCATTGTTGTTTCGTTAATTCTGGCCTTGTATGTATTCGCTGCCTATTTCTCCAAATACATAGCGCTTGTGCCCGGCTGGGCTTTTCTAACCCTAGTCGTTGTTTTTTTTAGCGGAGTCCAGCTCCTGACTATAGGGGTTCTAGGGATCTATCTCGGCCGTATATTCGATGAGGTAAAGGGACGACCCGAATATATCATTGTGAATGATGACTAGGGAAATTGATTCAGGGAAGCCACCCCGTATCGCTTCGGATGACAAAGAGCAAGTCCGAATGAATCCCGAGTCTAATTACCGGAATTCAGTTGATTTTGGAAGAAGACGGAGATGAAAACTTATCCTGCCTAGTGAAACTGGATCTGCGCGTAGCGCATTCTGGCATGTTCACTTTCGGATTAATGGTGCCAGGGAGCAGCGTTATTTCTGGCTGTCAATAGTACTAGTTGGCTTCTGGTACCTTTATCTAAATTTTTGCATTCCACTTTTTGCAGACGACTACCAGCACTCCATGATTTTTGGCACACCCCAACGTCTTGAATCGTTAATGGATGTAGCAGCATCGGCGCGAACCCACTACCAAGTGGAAGGGTGAATCGTGGCCATAGGGTATCAGCACTGCTGAGAGAATGGCTGTCAGCGGCTTCTCGAGTTTTAGTCACCTCTATAATTGATTTAACACTGCGGCCACCGAACACCTGTCTCAAGCGATTATAAGGTGTACCATGCCTGGTATTTCTGTTAAACGCAACACTATCATATGAAACCTGACACACATATACGGTCTATGAATAACTTCAGAGATCCCAAGTCGATGGGACACGATTATCGAAAAAATGTATGCTGTCTAAAATGGCAATATAGGAAAAAGAGCGGCATCACCGATCTTCATAGCATTGATCAGCATTATGAAAAACAAAGAATATGAGAAAAGGTTTGAGCCAGGGCATTCTCAATATCCCATACTTGAGGATTCAAACAGCCTCGTAAAGGTATAGATGGTAGCAACTTCTCCAACAGGCATGGCGATTCCTAATAAGTCGGAGTTATCGGCCGCAATCATTGGTTTGCTAGTCTTGATTCCAGAAATAATGCTGGATAAGCATCTACTTGTTTTGAAAGCGATCCTTTCCATAATCCTTGAGCTGCTCATAATCTATTTGGCGATTGTTCAATTCCGACAAAAAATAATTACTGGAAGACGAGGGCTGCTTGCCTTGGTTATCCTCGCTTCGTTGTTTACGCATGGTTTTTTGTTCCACAAGTATCGTTTATGGCTTCTTGCTTCCATCAACTACGTGAAGTTGATGTACTTTGTTTTGAGCCAGATTCCCGCATTGCTGCTGCTCTCTCTCTATGTAATTTCTGATGCCTTCTCCAAGTCTCTGAATCAATTCTATAGAAGCAAGAGCAAACAACTAGATATCCTTTTCATATTCGGCATGCTGCTCTGTTATGGTCTTGTCTTCTTTTATTCGCCTCTAACAATACACGCTTCGGACTTCGAATCCCTGCCTTTTCCCTTTGCTCGACTTATTCTTTGGCATCTTCTGTATTACATGGTTTTCGTGGTCTTAACCCTTTTGTTTTATCAGACTAGATTGATGGAAATGCGGGGACTGATTGCTCCCCTGGTCGCGATTATCGGTTTCAGCGCTTGGTGGTATACCTACATTTTGCCGGGAGACTATGGACATCTGGATGTTCTTCTGTTTTCGAAGCCGGGATCGCTCATGGGTTTCGATCGGCTCTATGGAATGCGTGAGAAGCTGCTCCAAATCACGGAAATAACGCTTATGCTGATTGCAGGATGCGGCTTGTATTATCTTGCAAGAAAGTTCTCACATATCGGGCTTTGGGTAGTGATAAGCTTGAATCTCATGGTATTGGGGCAGACGGCCGCGAATATAATCACCAGCCCCGAGCTTTGGCAAGTCAATTCAGAAACTGCATATTTACCGGAAAATGCAAGAACCGCATATAGGCTTTCAAATGATAAAAACGTTCTGCTGTTCATGATGGATATGTTTACAGGCGGATTTATTCCGGAAATTTTCGAATCGTATCCGGAGCTCAAAGCCAGTTTCAAGGGATTTGTATGGTATCCAAACACTATATCCTTGGGGACAGCCACATTCGCCGGACTTCCTGGAATACTTGGTGGTGACAAGTTCGCCCCTCACAATGTGAACAAGAATCCAGGGATTTCAATGGAGGAGCGCCTTTCCAAGGCATATGGTGTATATTCCGAAGCCTTCAATGACGGTGGTTTCGAGACCGTTTACGTGAATCCAGTTTATTTCAATCTTGAGAAGGAATCGGTTAAAAGGAACATCACCGTTGTGCATCCCGAGTCCTTTACCGAATACTGGCTTAATTCCGATGAAGAGGCCTTGAGACTGAATCTACATTACTCATCTGGACAATATGCGCTTATCTTCTCTGTTATAGGGCTGTTCAAGGCAAGTCCATTCGCACTTCGACCATTCATCTACACTCAGGGTAGATGGTTGAATATGAATCGAGGTGAATTGGATATACGCAATACAATCAACCATTTGGCATATTTATCGCTGCTGCGAAAGCTTTCAACAGTCGATACGGGGAAACCGGCGTTCAAATTCATTGATAACGAACTCACGCATTCGCCTTGGGGCATTGATGAGGAATTACAACTAACAACGGAGACCACTGGGGGACGTCGTTATTTCTCTGAATACGACTTCATGCTGATAGATAAGGATGCCCCGTATTACAGCTCTGTTCGAACCTTGTTTGAGCTGGCTGAATACTTTGACTGGATGCGTGAAAATGAGGTGTTCAATACAAGTAAGATTGTCATTGTCTCCGACCACGGATACTATGGACCGTCGCCGCTATGGCCCAAGTTGCCCGTAATCAGGGCTCTCAATGGCGAAGGCGTAGAGGGTTCCGCCGCATATCATTCACTGCTGATGGTAAAGGATTTCAACTCTGAGTTCGAATTCAATCAGGATAATCGATTGATGAGTACGGCGGATACAGCGGCTATCGTACTCTCGGCTTTGGGTGATACTGAGTGGATCAAAAGGGATCCCACACGGGGGCCGGCAAAGCCCAGGGAAGTTGTGACAACCCTGACACCCGTCCCTCCTGAAAAGAACGAGAAGGATTCTTACAAAATTTTGTATCAGTTCTCGATTTCCGGTGATCCATCGGAACCAGGAAACTGGCGCCAGGATTTCCCCTAGTTAGACAATCGGGTATGCTCAGAGTACTCTATGTTCAATGCTGGAAAAATCATTCAGCGCTTTTAGTATGAAACCTTGAAGCTTTGACAGGAAGATTTTCCTATCAAATTTCCTGGCATGATGACTGATTTTAGAGCTGTTCCAGTGGCGGCTTTCAAGTTCTCTGATTCCATTGATGAGTGAATCCTCCGTCTGCGCATTGAAAAACACTCCTGTTAAACCGGGAATCACCGTGTCCAATGCACCACCTCGCCCCAGAGCGACCACTGGTTTTCCGCAAGCCTGCGCCTCAACCGGAGTGATTCCAAAGTCCTCAAATGCGGGAAATAAGAACGCGCGACATCTGCGATAGTGCTCCCTAATCTCGTTATCTGATACTCGCCCCAGGAAGAATATCCGTGGACCGGCCAGTTTCTTCAGTCTTTTTTCCTGTGGACCGCTGCCTATTATTAGCAATTTCCTGCCCAGCTTATTGCAGGCCCTGATAGCCAGATCTATCCGCTTGTATGCAACCAATCGTGATACGACAAGATAGTAGTCGTCATATTCATCAGGATTGGAACCTAACGAGTAGAAGTCGGTTCGAACTGGTGGGTGGAGAACCACGGCATCTCGCCGATAGGTCTTCGAGATTCGAGCCGCGACTTCTCTTGAATTAGCAAGATACTTATCAACCCGCATTCCCGAAAGCGCGTCCCACCGGCGGATACTGGTCATCTGAATTCTCATTGCGAGACGGGTTAGAAATCCAGCCTGCCTAAGATAGTTCGGATAGAGATCCCAAGCGTATCGCATTGGTGTGTGAATATAGCTGATATGGAGCGTGGTTGCCGAACTGATAACTCCCTTGGCGCAGCATGATGAACTCGATAGTACCAAATCAAAATCACTCAGATCGAATTCCTCAAACGCCCTAGGCATTAAGGCAAGCATTTTTCTGTAATGCTTTTTCGCGAACGGAATCCTCTGCATATAGGAAGCTACGATGCGATTTTCAGCAAACATGCTTCCCATCTTTTTCTTATCATATACAGCGGTGAAAATGGGAGCCCCTGGGAACAAAGAGGCAAATTCCTCGAGAACCTGTTCGGCGCCGCCGGGAGATATCAACCAGTCGTGCACCAACGCAACTTTCAAACCATTTAAAGAATCAATAGGCATTGGGATTCACGAATCCCCGAATAAAAGTCAAGAACAGAATCTTGATGTCCAACCATATCGACCAGTTCTGAATATAGTAGAGGTCGAATTCAATTCGTTTCTCCAGGCTGGTGTTGCCTCGCCAGCCATTTACCTGAGCCCAGCCGGTGAGTCCCGATTTCATCTTATGGCGCAGCATGTACGACGGTATCTGATCGCGAAATTTCTCAACAAGAACCGGCCGTTCGGGTCTCGGACCTACCAAGCTCATATCTCCTTTCAGTATATTCCAGAATTGTGGAATCTCGTCGAGTGAAGTTTTTCGCAAAAACGATCCGACCGGCGTTACGCGTGAGTCGTTTTTCTTTGTCCACACCGCGCCGAATTCCCTTTCCGAGTCAACAAACATTGAGCGATATTTCCACATGGTGAATAGATGCCCGTTCTGCGAAACCCTCTCTTGGTTATAGAATACCGGTCCTCTGGAACCTAGTTTCACGACGATTGAAATCAATAGGAAGGCAGGGGACAGGATGATCAGGGCCAGGAGACTCCCTAGAATATCAATAACGCGTTTTATCAGGCTCTCCAGAATCGAAAGACGATGTGCATTTATCTTGAGCATGGGAATGCTATGAAATGACTCAATTGTGTACCCGATGAAAGTGTGTTCTATATCGGGCAGTATCCATACAGGAACCACCGTCTTGTTGAAATATGCCAGGATAACACTTTGACTCGGATAGTCCTTCACTTCATAACCGATAATCAGTGCATCCGGCGAGCCCTCTCCCCGAACTGTGGGAATGTTTTTGATCGACGACAGTTCCGGGATGTCAAGCTTCTTGGCCTTGCCCCGGGAATCCAGCCAGCCTATCACCCTGAGTCCTAGTTCAGGAGTTTGAATCACTCTTTGGGCATACTCGAAAATTGATTTATTCGCGCCTATCAAAACTACTTGCTTGAGATTGAGGCCCCTGCGTTGACGCCATATTAGAAGTGATTTTATAAGTAGCCGACCTGTTAGGGACAAGAAGACAACCGAAATGCTATATACAAGCAGCATAATCCTAGATAACCTGGAGGGATTCAGAGCATATAAAAGCACAATTACTGTGGAAATGGCTTGGAAGTGTGCTTTGAAAACTGAAAGTATTTCATGATGCCAGGAGAAATAGCGCTGCGATGTATATAAGTCGTTGTGAGAGAAGAATAAGAGTGTGATAACAGCCACCGCCACTCCGATAATGGGAATCTCTAAATCAGCATAATCGATATTGGAGGCCATAACACCAAAGCGCACAATGTAGGCACCGTTCCAGCAAATTGTTGCAATGAGAAAATCGAATATACGATACAGAAACATCGCGGGATTTCTCTGGCTTCCTATCATTCTAATAGAATAACGAACTTGTTATCGAGATTTCCAGACTGTCAAATAGATTTTCTTTGTCGAATCGTTTGGGGTCGATCCCGACAGTTCCTCTTGCCACAAGATTGGGCAGGACATCAAGATACAGAACCAAATCGAAACCCATACCATAATTGTAATCCCGAAAGGCACTGAAGCTTTCATTGTTGTAGACGATGCCCAGATCGAAGTATGGATGGATTTGTGCATCCCAAACCTTTTCGAAGCGCCAGAATTGGAAGGCGAGGCTTGTGTTGAGTACAGCACCGACATAGCCGGACATCACGTTGTCGCGGACACCGCGAATTAAACTTCCCGGAGTTTTAGGTAAGCCCCAGTGATAAAATGCGATTAAACGGGTGTATAGGTTGAATCTCTTTCCGAATGGCAGGTAATAAGAGGCGGAAGCGTTGATATTGCTGGAGAATTGGAATTCTCCCTTATCTGTCACACCGAAACCATAGCCATTGGATAGTCCTGCTGCAAAACCCCTTCTGAAATTCTCGATCCAGTCCACCTTTCCATAGCTCAATCCATGAGATGGAGAAAACTCATATGGCCGTTCAAAATTTGGTCCAAGATTCCCAGAGTAGCCGTATCTGAAGCTGGTTCCCAAGTTCACCGTGTAGCTTAATTTTTTGTAGAGTTCAAAGGATGATCCAAGATTCAAACCTGTGAAGTAATATCCATAATGGTAAGACTTGAGAGGGCTCACCGTATCTCTAAACTCTTCCTCTTCGTAGCTTTGTGATATCGAAATGGAAAGTAAGATCCCCCTGCTCAATCTGATTCCCGATATGGATGGATTGATATTCCATCCACCGATTTCCCATTTGTCTCCAGAATCCTTTGTACGAAAGTTGATACCCATACCCAGATAGACATTCGTCATAGTTCCAAGGAAATTGTCCCAATAAACCTTGGATCCTAATCGAACTCCGGTATTTGAATTGTACTTAGGGTAAAACATCGGGGTAATGCTTATGGCGTCGACAACGGAAATAATGACCATGAAATCATGAATATTCGCCTTGGCAGAAAGCTCTATGATATCCGTGCTTACCGACTTAAAAACCCTGGCGTTCACTAGTTCTTGACGTTCGTTTTCGACAGCTTCCTCCAGGGTTTCCAATGAAGGAAAACTCATTCCAACTTCCAGATCCGAAAGAGTCCTTAGGGCCTTTTCCTTGGTGCTGCCGTCAATCGAATAGATTATCTCTTTAATCACAAATATATCTTCACCATTATTTGCTGCATGCATTTTTGTGCTCAGGAATCCAAGACAGATAGTGATAAAAATCAGGGATTTGCAGAATCGCCCCATTTGATGTACTTTATTGTTTTAAGAGCCTAGGAGCAAGTGTTTCAGAATCATTACTTCTTTACAAAGGGCAGATTTAGCCTATATCTTTATTAGGTATGAAAGACAGCTCACCAAGCAAAAAAAAACTGGCCGCCACAGCGCTTTTCCTTTTTCCATTAGTTGCCCTGTCGGCACAATCTCACAATACGATACCAGTTACAGAAACGGCTCTCTATGAGTTTTTGGAGATCGCCAGAATTCGTAGACTTACAGGCCCCATCAGAGCCACCAAACCCTATGCCAGATCCCTTGCTGCCGCAATTCTCTATGAGATAGAAGGGAGGAAAGACAAACTTAGCGCGCACGAACAGACGGTTCTGGAAGATCTAATTGAACGCTATGCAATAGATGCTGATAAGGCCTTCAATTTGGATGGTGATGTCCGGTTTTCTCACGATATCTTTCCGACAACCTTTGGCGCGTACGTTAGGGGTGAGATGAGCATTGATGTGGATAAAGAAGACAGTTTGGGTGCCAATGGTTTAGTGGGCGCCTATATCAAGGGCGATATCGGAAAGCATGTGTCTTGGGGGATGGATGCGACCGCAGGGGGATTCCTCGTGGACGACTACGACGTAGAGAAGAGTTACGGTCCTGAAGGTTGGATTCCCTACTCGTATACAAAGATCTGGGATGGTGGTTTGCATCCTATCGCCAAGCTGGATAGCTTTGAGCAAATGCCAACCTCTCCGTCGGTAGGTTATTCTTATTCTCCTGAAATTGCAGCGTCCTTTTGGGATAACCGCGTTGGTTTACGATTCGGCAGGATACGTCACAATTGGGGCATCGGGGAGGGGAGTCTTCACCTTGACCCAGGCGCAAGGCCTTTTTTCGCGTTTGAATGGAACATAACCCCGTTCAAACAAGTTTCCATATCCTCCATTGCCGGAATATTGGAATATGGGGAGAATTTCCGCAAAAACGATGCTTATCACATAGAGTATACATCGAGAAAGCAGCAAAATATGTTTTCCGCGCTTCAAGTGGAGGTAACGCCGCTGGACTGGCTGTATTTGTCATTCTTTGATGGGGTCGTTTATTTAAAACGACCCGAATGGGGTTATGTTTTTCCGCTCATGAGTAAATTTTTTAGTCAGAACAATACTGGCGACTTTGATAATCTGATGATGGGCGGTACGATTGGACTGTCCTGGCCCGGTTTTTTAAGAGCTTACTTTTCTGTTTATCTTGATGAAGCCAGGTTCACAGAGGGCGATTTTTTCCACAATCCGGCGAATATGTACAGCTTCCAGGCGGGAATAAAGGCACCGATACCAGGCATACCCTGGTCTAATTTGACTTTGCAGTACACCAAAATCGAACCCTTCACCTATACCCATTACTACTATGTTGACTCACCTTGGTACACTCCCCCTGATGCTTTCGGTAATGATGGAAGAACCGGTGAACCGAACGAAGTCCCAGATTATGCAATGGATACGGGATACATGAATGGTGGTGAATCACTCGGTTATGGCCTGGAGCCAAATTCAGACGAAATAATGCTGAAACTGACAAGCCATTTCCGCCGTGGAATAACTTGGAGCGGAGAGTATCGCATGATTCGTCACGGCTTCCCAGAGAGCGTGCCCGGGAGCACCTTCGATCCCTGGGGCTTCAGTCCTAAAAAAGAAACCCTTGACCCCGCCAAAGGCGAGGAACTAGTAACTCCCGGAAATGATCCAAATGGCGCATACGGGGGCACGAAGAAAAGTTTTCTGTGCGACGGCATATACGAGTGGTTTCATATTGTCACCCTTGGCGGAACCCTCGATACAAGGCTCTGGAACGAAGCTGTACAATTTGGCCTTCAGTATTCTTTCGTGGCCCTGTACTACACTGATTTCAAGAAGCGGGGTAATTTCAAACCTATAAACAGCTCTTATTACCCCAACACATTCCGAAATATCGTGACAATATCAATTGGAGTTTCGCCCTATTGAAATACTATCGCGATAACCCCCCGGGCTACTACAGTCTGCTTAGCGATTAAGAGTATGACAGCTATGAAAGAAATAGCCTCAATTCCTTTTCCGGAAGGTAGATCCGTGATTTCACATGCTTCCGAGGCGGATGTTTTCCCTCCGTGCAAGTTCGTTACTGTAACTGACAAAAACATTGTCAAACTTCTTACATTTTCCAATGAGAATCGAGTATTCAAATTGCCTCCTGGTGAGACTGCGAAGGTCTGGCCATCGGTGGAGAAAATATTGAATTTCGCGCTTTCCCTATCTTTAGGTAGGGATGGAATGATGCTGGGATTCGGTGGTGGGGTGGTATGCGATGTCACAGCATTCGCAGCCTCCATATATATGCGAGGCTGCGAATTGGTTCTGGTGCCCACGACGCTGCTCTCAATGGTGGATGCCGCAATCGGTGGCAAAACCGGCATCAACTTTGGAGATTCGAAAAATATTGTCGGCACCTTCTATCCCGCGCATGAAGTTCGCATCTGTCCCAGACTCCTAAGAACGCTTCCGGATGAGGAGTATAAATCCGGACTAGTGGAAGTAATCAAACACGCCATGCTGGAGCCCAAAAAATACAGGCTGTTGGACATGCTCCTAAACGAGAGGCAGGCCATACTTACCAGAGATTCACAGATTCTGGACAAAATCATTCCTGCCGCCGCAAAGATCAAAGCTGATATAGTCAACGCGGATCTTCGAGAACATGGGAAAAGAGCCTATCTGAATCTGGGCCACACCTTCGGACATGCCCTGGAGGGAGCAACGAATTTCACTCGGTGGAGTCATGGGGAGGCCGTTGCGTGGGGTATAAGAAGGGCTCTGGATTTGGGGGAACGTATGGGAATCACGAATCCTGATTGGGCCAGGCTCTCCAGGCGTTTGTTCTCGGAATACGGTTTTGACGATGTTGTGCCCGAGGTTGACGGCGCTGCGATAAAGGCAAACATGATAAATGACAAGAAAAAACTGGGAGGGAAACTCCGCTTTGTTCTGATGAGGGATGCGGGAGAAGTGATTGTAGAGAAGATAAGCCAATTTGATTTGGATTCGGTGCTGGGAATTCAGAGTGGCTGATTTCGCGGTAGCCAAGTTTGTCTATTTATGAGTAGTGGATTCTGCAATGGTGGTTTCGACGGGATATATTGGGCGATGTCCAAGGGGAGCGAATTGCGTATATCGCGCAAGGTTCAAACCGAAATAGGGACGATGTTCCGTTATGGATTCGTGGGACTCCTAAACACAGGAGTATTCTCGCTAACTGCCTACCTGCTAAGTAGAAAAGAATTGCATTACGCCGTTTACACAGCACTGGCCTACACTGTTGCCATAGTTTTTAGTTTTCTAATAAATACGTTCTTTACCTTCAGAAAATCAGGATCTCCCATGTTGGTGATGTTCGGTAAGTTCATCCTGGTTACAATATCCCTGCTGATACTGGTACAGGGGATACAGGCCGGATTGATTGAAATCATGAACACGAAGGAATTACCTGCAATAATAGTCGGGATGCTGTTCTATACCGGTGTGGGGTACACACTCAATCGTCTTTGGGTTTTTAGAAAGTGAAAGAGCCTGATCATAAGAAGCAATATGATATATTTTGGGATATGACAAAGCAAGGGGCTGGATTGAAACGCAATCAACAGCTTTCGCCTCAATCTGAGTTAGAATGATCCTTAATTATCAGCTTGATAAGCTTGGTGTTTGAAACTCCGTTCGTGCTATTGAGCATGACATCGACTTTCTCTTGGAGCTCAAAGGTTTCCTGGAAGCTGTTTCTCTGACAAAATTTCCCAGATGAACTTTGACTTTTTCCACGTTTATTTCGATGATCTTACCATTCATATAGTCCTCTTTCTGACTAGCTTTTTGTTTTGGATAAACAATCGTCAGACCTAAGGACCCTTTCATGCTTTTTTAGAATTCGCGATAAGATTTTATACGTTACCCTCCCAGAACGATTTAACTGTCCCAAGGCTTTACAGAGAGGGAGATTTGTAAGCTTCAAACTCTAGACATATCAGTTCAAATCTGCCGTTTGAACACTCTTTATGGTAAATTTATAGTCCCTGTCGTTTATTGTGAATTCCAAGGTACTGCCTACTGACTGTCCTACGAAAGCGCTTCCAAATGGCGAGAGGTAGGATATGATCCTCTCTGATGGGTTTGATTCCCATGGCCCGAGTATAGTGTACACTTCCTCCCTCTTACCCAATAGATCTTCAAGCCTTACAATAGTGCCGAATCCAACCCTACCAGGATCCCAGTCGTTCTCCGAAAAAAGACGAACTCGATTCATTTCGTCCTTTATTCTGCCAACCTGAATCTGCAAGTTTTCCTGGCGTTCTTTGCTAATTTTGTATTCAGCGTTTTCGCTGAGATCTCCCAATGCAATGGCCGCACCTATTTCCTTCGAATTCTTGGGTATTTCAACCTCAACAATGTGTTTAAGTTCTCTTTGTTTCCTGTTTAGGCTGCTCTGAAGCGTGAAGAAGTAGCGGCTAGCTGATGAAAGGACCTGCTCGCCTGACTTTCTCTTGTCGTCATGAAAACGAATTTCGGGGAATGCTTCCTGAACGTCTTCTTTGAGGTTTCTTTTTAGTACAGGATCGAGTTGTTCAATATCCTCAAGCAGTGTGAATACCCTCAAGGCCGAATCCATATTGCCGCTTAGCAGAAATTCCTTCAGATTTTTTTCCTTGAATAGGTAATTATGAATCTGACGGTTCAATTTTCTGTTATAACTCACATTGCGTTTGTTGTTTATGTCGCTGTAAGTTAGATGGAGAAGACGAATCATATTGATCAGTATTCTCTCAGTATTTATCCCCAATTCAACGAACCAATTTCCCCTTACCGCGTGGCGTGCTATCCAAATCAGGCCGTCTCGATATTCCCGGTAGTGCTCTACCATCTGCTCCAGTTTCTCAATCACCGCGTCTTTGAATCCGGCGTCAAGGAGTTCATCCAGCATTGAACTGGAAAGTTGGATTGGAAAGAGCATGAGATAAACCTTATCCCAATTATCTATTTCCCCGCGCACCGAAACGAGAAAATCCTTTCGAATTTCGGCGTTATCAAGTTGAACAAAAAGCTCCACCGGCGCTTCGATATTTTTCCACAGTTCGCTAAAACTCCATTCAAGTTCTGGATTCAGGAAGGGATAAGTCTTATTCAACTTTGAAACAAATAGATAGCTGGCCACCACTTGAGCGCTTACGTTGTCTAATTTCAGAAATGCGGTGAAATAGCTAAACATCTCAGCGAAGAATTCAGAGGCAGGGTCACCGTGATCCAAAAAGTCGCAAACAGCCTGTAACTTGCCGAAGAAGTCTTTTTCAGCCTTGAATTGATTGAATATCTTCTCCTCGAAACTCATTGGTTTGTCTCTGACAACGAACTGGTCTATCTTGTCTGGAACATTGCCAAAGATCGAATCGGTTTTGAGAATTTTCCGAGCTTCAGTACTCCATGTCGACCATTCGCCTGGACTCAGTATACTTGGCACGAGTTCTGCCTTTATTTTCTTGATATCCGCCACATTGTCGAAACTGCGAATTATCGTTTTAAGAGCCCAAGGAATATCCCGTTTAACCTTAGCTCCAAGTTGTTCTTTGGAATGGATGCTCTTCAAAACCCAGATATGGTCCTTTGAAAGGCTCTGCAACGCGCCGATAGCCATTTTCAGTGACATGGAATGTGCACGTTTTTTGGCGAAATCAATTTTTATTGTGTCTCCTGTGATATCCTCAATGATTCCAACACCCCATGTATTGTGAAAAACGAAATTCCCAGCATCAAATGATATATGCTTTTCAAAGTCGGCAATTGCCTCTATTGCGTTTCTCCAATTCTGATTGAGATTGGAAAGGCGTATATACTCATCTATTTGGCTGTGTTCAGAGTAATGGGCCTTGTAGCAGTCAATTATCTCTCCTCGCGCCCAATTATTCCTGTTTTCATAATTCAGAATTTTTTTAAGTACCTCTATCGCGGTGGGCCACTCCTTACGATCCTTGATGGCAGGATACAAGTTTTCCAGCAGTCTCATCGCCCTTCCTGGACCAAACGATTTCGTAGCTTTCTTCTCTATCAAAAAAAAGAATTCGTAATCATCTACTCCATGTTCAACAAGCTTCCGCCATATGTCATGTACTTGGTTGAATTGATTCTTATTCACATATCGATGAATGGCTTTGCGGTAATAGAGTATAGCCTCATCTGTTTTTCCGCTCTTCTCTCTGTTTTCCGCGAGACGCCTTACCATGTCAGTCTCGGCATAGTCAACCTTTATTATTCGCTCCCAAACTTCATACATTTTTTCCGGCTGATTGAGGTGCTCAAGGGTGCTGGCCAAGTTCCTGAGCGCGATTTTGTTTTCACCAAACTCAAGGACTCGGCGGCACAAATATTCAACGACTCCCCATTTGCAATTTTCCACAAAGATGTTGACAAGATTCAGAAGATGAGTATCATCAACCCGCTGTTTATTCAATGAGAGAACACCGGAGAGATACAGGGCTACAATGCCGTTTTTGTTGTGTTCCAGGTGAGTCTCACAGAGTGACTGAACTTCGTCCTGTGCGCCCTTTGCAAGCACAGTCTCAACGACGCCGTTGAGTTCTTGAAAATTCAAAACCGTGAAATCATTGATGGAAATTCGAGTCCATTTCTCTTCATTGAGCATTCCACTAACTGTTTTGATAACTTCTTCGGACATGTTGCCTCCCCAATCTTGTTTCAAAGCAATATCAATTATGCTCAAAGTAGTTTCTGTATATACTTGGAGATAGAAGCTTGATATTCACTAGGACATCGTCAATTGTCTCACGACTTGTTCCAGAAATTTGATAATGATCGATTAATCGCAGGAAGTGATTAATCAATTTGGGTGTCAAGTTCAATTTTTTTTCATTGCTGATGGCAATTTCACTTTTTAGTGCATAAATCGACTGCTTCAACTTGCCATACTCAACGGCGCTGAGTTCTCGTTTCACGTCCAAGACGCCCCATATGGCTCCGTACACTGGGAGCCACTCTGAAAAATTCGATTTTTCACTTTCAATTTCCTTGCTCAATCTGTCTATCAATCGCCGAAAAAGCGGCGAAATAATCTCATCCAACTCAACCACACTTGCATCTAGAAACAATGCCTCACGCATCAAAACTTTTGCCGACCGGGATTCGCCTATAAGTGCATATGCATCGGCCAATTCCGCCAGTAGGCGTGGATTGCCCCCGTCTGAGAATCCGACGGCGTCTCGTAGTGTCGAAATGCATTCCTCATAGTTTCCGAGAGTTTTCTGGCAGCGGCCGGCCTGAAGAAATGCCTCAATATCAGAGGTTCCAAAAGCCTGCTTCCGATAGTGGCTCAATGCCTTACCAAGGACCCATTTTTTTATACGGGACGAACCCTCATTCAGCGGGTGCTTGAAACCAGTTCGGTATTTGCCAATGTAATGCTTCCATTGGCGATAAAGGTAGTCCCCCTTCGATCCATCGTCATATATCGATTCCAAGTTCAGTTGCCGCTGTCTCCAATAGCCGCAGGCCCTCAGAGCTGTTTTCACCTCCAGACTTTCATAATCCAGTGAATGGGCTTTATCCAAAAATTTGCGAGCTTCGGCAAAATTTCCAGCTTCAAAGAGTCGATAGCTTCCGGCTACCAAACCATCAATGTCAGGATCGCCAACTTTACCTATCAGCATCTTAATCAGGTGGCCCTTGGGAGATTATACTTGCATAACACTCCTAGGGTCAACAAGGTCAAGTAGCTTGGAATCCATCGTTGAGTAGGCTATGATTACCGCCAATGATTGGCAAAAAAAGGATTATCACGCCGTCGATACTAGCCGCGGAATTTGGAAATATTGGCAAAACCATCAGTTTAATTGAGCGGTCCGGCGGAGACTGGATTCACCTTGATGTTATGGACGGAGTTTTTGTGCCTCCCATAACATTTGGTGCACAAATGATTCAGTCAATCCGTAGACTCACCGAGTTGACTCTGGATGTACATCTTATGACGGTGAAACCTGGCAATCATCTCGACGCCTTCGTGAAAGCCGGGGCAGATCGTTTCACATTTCACATTGAGGCGGAGATCCACTCTCATAGGTTGTTAAGGGAGATAAATAACTTGGGAATCGCTTCCGGGATAGCGATTGTACCTTCGACTCCCGTATCGGCGATTGAGGAATTGTTGGATATCGTCGATCAGGTACTGGTGATGACAGTGAATCCCGGCTGGGGTGGACAGATGATGATAGCAAAGACATTGGCAAAAGTTCAGAAGCTCAAGAAACTTAGGCTGGAAGGAGGTGCTGACTTCCTCATTTGCATTGATGGGGGTTTCAAATCAGAGAATTCTCATGAAATCTGGGATTCCGGGGTGGATGTCGCCGTCATGGGTTCCGCGTTCTTTGAAGCGGAAAATCCCGAGAAGATGCTGGATAGATGTCGTTCACAGTAAATAGCTCGCGGTGGATGGCAATTCCGAGGCATTTCCCGCCAATAACCATGTTTAGGGTTAGGAACTGTGTCGAAAAAAACTGCCCGCGTCCGTGCTGACGGCACGCTGTTGCCATATCAAATGAAACGCTTGCTCCATCTTGAGGCCGAATCTGTCAGTGCAAATGTATGTTGAATATCGAATATAGTAGAACTGTCCAAGAATCACTTAGGTCAGAAAATGAAAATCTACAATAAAAATTTAGCACGTGCGGAGAGGTGGCTGGCAAGAGGCAGAGGTTTAAAAGTCATACGTTTTCTAGAGCCCAAAGTCCCCTTATTCATTGAGGATCCAGCTTACTACACAATACTTGGCAGAGCCTGTTTGGAATCAGGATTGCTGAAAGATGCTGATACGTATCTCAACCGAGGTATCCAAGTTGAGCCGAACCATCTTGAAGCGCGACTCTCTTTGGCGGTCAATCATCTCAAACGAAAGGATCCCGCGAGCGCTGTTAGAACTTGGCTTGAAGTTCTGGAAGATCATCCAAACGACAAATATGCTCGCAAGGGATTGAAAACCCTTAAGAATATTCCCGACCTCTTTCAGCAGGATAGGTTTCTTGAGGAATTTGAGCCACGTAGTTTCCTACCACATATCGGATCAAAATGGCCCCTTAGGATTTTGATATTCCTAATGATTATCCTAGGCATTCTTGTTGGTTTCTATGTCTGGAAGTCAGAAAATTTGCCGCTGGGTCCATTGATAAGAAAGGACTATAGATCGGGTTTTGAGAGTTTGAATTCGGTACAGCCACAAACGGAAGAGAAGGACGATGTTTTTTATCCGCTGGCGGACCAGGAACTGTCAAAAATCATCAAAAAAGTCTTAAGGTATTATCAATCACACGAAGATAACAGGGCTCGCCATGAGTTGAACAAGATAAAATACTCGAACGCGGCTGAGAATATACGCCAGCAAAGCGTAGGTCTCCTGCAACTACTCAATGAACCAACTATAGACAAGCTTGAAACCTCGTACACATACGGGGAAGTGAAGCAGAACCCAAGGCTCTTTGAGGGGGTATGGGTGCTCTGGAGCGGATTGGCGGCGAATATCACAGGTGATTCCGATGCAACTCGCTTCGACCTCCTGGTAGGTTTGGAAAAGGGGCAGATATTGGAGGGACAGGTTAGAGTCGAGATACCCTTTCCAATTGTCATGGAGCAGCTTCCTCTGGAATTACTCGCCAGAGTGGAACCACGAAATGGCGATTTCATTCTTGTCGGGAAAACAGTTCACTTCCTTCGATAAGCTGTTTTTTCCCTGCTGTAATCGTAGACTTGAACGAGTTCGTGTCGTTTTGTGAAAACATAAAAATGAAAGGCGTTATTGCATAAGTTCAAGTGATAAGGGATGCTTCATGGTTGTGGATATTGTAAGGTGATGAGATGGTTGAAGCAGGCGGAAAACTGAAATCCAGTATTGACAGGGAAAAAGAAAGAGCCCTTGATGCGGCGAGGCTACAGATAGAAAAACAGTTCGGGAGGGGTTCTTTGATGAAACTGGGCGATAGGCCCATGGTTAAAGTCGAAGTAATCCCATCCGGCTCAATCGTACTGGATGAAGCGCTTGGTGTCGGTGGTTATCCGAAGGGACGAATCATTGAGGTTTATGGTCCTGAATCGTCGGGGAAAACCACCCTTGCATTGCATGCCATAGCCGAATCGCAGAAAAAAAAAGGAGTTGCGGCGTTTATCGATGCGGAGCACGCATTGGATCCTCTTTATGCGGGCAATTTAGGGGTTGACATAAAAAATCTCTGGGTAAGTCAGCCCGATACCGGCGAGCAGGCCTTGGAAATCGCGGAATCTCTTGTGCGTTCTGGAAGCGTGGACATCATAGTAATCGATTCTGTTGCGGCCCTGACTCCGCGCGCTGAAATTGAAGGCGACATGGGCGATCTCCATGTAGGACTGCAGGCGAGATTGATGAGTCAAGCACTGCGCAAACTCACTGGAACTATCAGCAAATCCGGAAGCTGCCTGTTTTTTATCAATCAAATCCGGATGAAAATCGGCTCTTCGTATGGTAATCCTGAAACCACATCCGGTGGGAATGCGCTCAAATTCTATGCGTCTGTGAGATTAGAAGTGAGAAAGATAGAAACAATTGCAAAGAGCCAGGAGGACGCGATAGGTAACAAGGTTAGAATCAAGATTGCGAAAAACAAGGTGGCCCCGCCGTTTCGAAGAGCAGAATTGGAGATAATGTTTGGGAGGGGAATCTCAAGAAGTGGCAGTCTATTGGATGGGGGGCTGGCCCATGGCTTGATTAACAAGAGTGGTAGTTGGTATTCATTGGGGGAACACAGGATAGGGCAGGGTAGGGAAAACGCCAAGCAGTACCTTGAGGATAATCCGGAAATCGCCTTGGATATCGAAGCGAAACTACGAAAAAAAATTTCCTCTGAACCCGATGGAAAGCCGTCAATCGGTGCTTCCAAGGATGCCGGCTTAGACGGCGGAAAACTTCCGAGTGCGCAAAGCAGGTAAAACCCTGTGACTTTGAATACCGTCTGGCTGGGTTTGGGTTCCAACATTGGCAACAGGTTGTCGTACATTGAGGCGGCGATAGCAAAGCTCCGAGAGATTCTTGTCGATGTGCAAATCGCTCCGACCTACAACACGGATCCAGTAGACTATCTCTATCAACCTAAGTTCTTGAATACTGTTGTCAGAGGTGAAACAGCCCTCACGCCGCAGGAACTCCTGGATGAAATCCAGAGAATTGAACATTCCATTGGACGAGAACGGACTATTGAGAAAGGGCCGCGTACAATAGATATTGATATCCTCGTCTATGGAAGCATTTGTGAAACCTATGAAATTGACGCGAGAAACTACCTGACGGTGCCGCACGAGTCCATGCACACGCGCTTATTTGCGTTAAGACCACTGTTAGATCTCAATCCAAACCTTGTCGATCCAAGAGATGGGGTTTCGTGGAGTATCAAAGCCGAAAAACTCTCTGATCAACAGGTTGAGCCATATAACAAGGTGAGCGTCAATGTCGACAGCGATTCCGCCAGCGGATGGCCGCGATATCGGCTGGATCGCTTTGAAGGGCCGCTTGACCTGCTTCTGTTTCTTATCCGAAAAAATGAGCTTAGTATATACGATATCCCTGTCACCGAAATAACCGAGCAATACCTGGCCTACTTAAAAAACAGTTCCGGAACCAATCTGGATGAGATTTCGGAATTCTATCTGATGGCCGCCACGCTTCTCAACATCAAATCGAAAATGCTGCTTCCCATGGATATCGATCTTGAGGACGAGTTGGATGACCCGCGGGGAGAACTTGTCAGGAGCCTGATAGAATACGAGAAATTCCGGAAACTAACAGATTTGATATCCAGTAGAGAGGTTCAGTTTGACAGGATTACTAAGAGAGAACGAGCTCAGGTGATGCTGCCATTTGCCTCTGAGGAGGAAATGTGGGAAGAAATCGATATTGGAGATCTTCTAAAAACCTTCAGCCGACTGATGAAGAGTATTGGCGGCGAAGCCGAGATCAGCATTTGGGAAGAAGTTTCGATAAACGAAAAGATTGCTCTTATCAATGAATTCCTCGAAACGAAGGATGAATTTGACTTCCATGATATCTGTAATGGCACTGGCTCTCTTATGGAGGTGATAAGTGCTTTTCTTGCGGTTTTGGAACTAACCAAGATGGGAGTGATAACTGTGCTTCAGAGAGGCTTATTCGAAAATGTTCGTATTGTAGCTTCGGACAAATAGAAGCCTTGGGGTGAGGGTTCAGGAACTGAAATTGAGCAAGACTATGAATGAAAATTGCGCACTAATCGAGGTGATCTTGTCGCTGGAGGCTGAGCCAATCAATGAGAGACAAATATCCCGCATCACAGGTTTAAGCAGTGACAAGGTTCTTGAAACCCTCGACATCCTGGAAAGCCACTACAGCGCGGACACACATGGGATCCAGATCATGAAATTCCCAGATGGCTGGACCTTTACACCCAAGGAATCTCTATGGCAGTCTCTCAAGATTCACTATGAGAAGGAGCGGGGAAACACCTTAACCCGGGCTGCATTGGAAACCTTATCGATTATTGCGTATTCCCAACCGATAACGAAGTCAGAAATCGAAAATATACGGGGAGTCGGAGTGGACGGGGTAATTCGTAGCTTAAAAGATAAAAATCTGATCAAAGAAATCAGGCGACAAGATACACCAGGCCGGCCGGCATTGTATGGGACAACGAAGGAATTCCTGAAACGATTCAATTTGGGAAGCATCGCTGAGCTTCCAAGACTTGATGAAACTGATGACAAGAAGTTTTCCTTAAATGGAAACCCCTGAGGTTATTCGACTGCAGCTCAGGCTGGCGCGGGCAGGAATAACTTCACGTCGCCGGTGTGAGAAAATTATTACTGAGGGCAGGGTCAGCGTCAACGGAAAGATTGTTAGAAAGCTCGGCTCAAAGGTAACCCCCGATGACATCGTCCGATTTGACGGATGCTTGGTGAATGAGGAGAAAAGGAAGGTTTATACAGCCTTGCATAAACCTTCAGGCTATCTATGCTCTGACTTTGATCCTAGTGGCAGACCATTGGCGAGAAGCCTAATAGACGTAGCGGTGAAGGAGAGAATCTTTCATGTCGGCAGACTTGATTACATGAGCAGCGGACTGATATTCTTCACCAACGATGGTGAATTTTCAAGAACTCTTACACATCCATCCGGCCGGGTGGAGAAGGAATATATCGTAATCACTAAAAGTGTTATACCGGACGATTTGATGGAGCGTTTCATCAGAGGCATAACAATTGATGGAATCCAGTATAATGCGCTACACGCAAGACAGATGGGGCCAAGAACCGCGAGGATAGTCTTAATTGAAGGCAAAAATCGTGAATTGCGGAGAGTCTTTTCGTCTGCCGCAGTGAATATCAAGAGAGTACACAGAGTTCGAATCGGATCAGTCAGAGTTACGGGCATTCCTTCCGGACATTTTCGTCATTTGAAAGCAAAGGAAATCAAGTCCTTGATGAAGTACGCGCGCATATGATGAAAAAGGATGAGACTGCGTGTGCTAAATGGAAAGAATGATGGTGGTGGCGATTGACGGACCCGCCGGTGTGGGCAAAAGCAGCCTGGCAAGATGGATTGCAAAGACTTTTGGATTCCTAAATCTAAATTCGGGGGCGTTTTACCGGGCGATTGCCGTAAGAATTCATAACAGAGGTTTGGATATCAAGAATATACCGGAAGTGATATCGGCAGCTAGAAACGCTAAAATCGAATTCAGTGGTGAGAGCATGTATCTTGATGGCAAAAAGATAGACAGACTTCTAAGAACCGACGTGATAGACAGATGGTCGTCGATTATCTCGGCTGTAATGCCGGTTCGCCGCATAGTGAATCAACAACTTCGATACATTTCAACATCAATAGATCTTGTCGCTGAGGGTAGAGATATGACAACTGTTGTTTTTCCTGATGCCGAACTGAAGATATATCTTGAAGCCGCCCTGCATATACGCGCACAGCGTCGTTTTGATCAGGGCACAAGTAAGCAAAGCGTCGAGGAACTCAAACTATCATTGCGGGAACGGGATAATCGTGATAAAAACAAAATTGAAGGTTCTCTCAAGATTGCGGAAGATGCTGTGGTGATAGACACGTCCGACTTGACCTTGGAAAAGGTTTGTGAGAGAGTTAGCGGGTTGATTGATGCCCGCCTATTATGTCAAAACCTTCAGGAGTAGATATGCCCAAGCCGGATGCCTCCGCACAGGAGGGTAATCAGAACCAGATGCAGGAGTCGTATTTGAAGGCTCTCGATCAGTTGGAGGAGGGGGGGATAGTTAAGGGAGAAGTCATCCAGGTAGACAGCGAATATGTCTATCTGGATCTTGGGTTGAAGTCTGATGGTAAGGTTCCCATAGAAGAGTTCGAGGAGATTCCTGCCATTGGCGACACTGTGAAAACCGTCTTGCTTAAGCGTGAAGGCCGTAATGGCGAGGTAGTCATCTCAAAAAACAAGGCTGATATGAAGGCGTTCTGGAAATCTCTTCACGAGGCTTTCAATTCGGGAGAGCCTGTTGATGGCGAGGTTGTCAAGACGGTCAAGGGGGGATTTGAAGTTGGTCTGGGCCATGGGATACGAGGGTTTTGTCCTATCAGCAAAATGGATGTGCAGAAAATAGACAGTCCAGAGAAATATGTCGGGCTCGAGTCTCCGTTCATAATTGATCGACTCTACAGCGAGAAGAAAGTCAACATAGTTTTATCCCGGAGACTTCATCTCGAAAGATTGGCCGAAAAGAACAGAACCGAGTTTTTCAACACGATTTCAATAGATGATACCGTTGAGGGATATGTGAAGAGCTTTACTTCCTTTGGGGCCTTTGTGGATTTGGGCGGATTTGACGGCCTATTGCACATGAATGACATGAGCTGGGGACATGTAACTCGGCCAAGAGACTATGTCAAGAAGGGGCAGAAGATCAAGTTGAAAGTGATTCGCCTTGATCCCGAGGGTAAGAAGATCAACCTGTCCTTGAAGCATTTTCAGCTCGATCCATGGTCGACATTCGAGGAGAAATACCACGTCAATCAGATAATCAAGGGTCGCATAACCAGGCTCACGGATTTTGGAGCATTCATCGAAATAGAAGAGGGCATTGAGGGGCTGGCGCATATCTCGGAGCTATCCTGGGTAAAACGTGTGAAACATCCCAGGGAACTATTGAGAGTCGGCGATGAATGTGAAACTATGATTCTCGGTTACGATATACCCCAGGGGCGTATATCGCTTGGGTTGAAACAGGTGCTCCCCAATCCATGGGAGGATGTTACAAGCAAATATGCGCTGGGTACCAAGGGGAGATGGGTTGTCAGAAAGATAACCAATGTGGGGGCCTTTGTAGAACTTGAAGAGGGTATTGATGCTTTTCTTCACGGGGACGATCTCTCATGGACAAAAAAAATTCGCAATGTCGGCAGTGTTTTAACTGAGAATGAGCCCATTGATGCCGTGGTTATAGATATCAACTCTGAAGAGCGGAGAATCCGAATAGGTGTGAAACAACTGGAAGAGGATCCCTGGATGAAATTTCGTGATAATTTTCCGCAGCGTTCGATAGTGGAAGGCGAAATCATCCACAAGACAGATTTTGGTGTATTTGTCAAAGTTTCGGGCGGGATTGAAGGACTTATCCATAAGAACAATCTTATAGAGTCAAAGGAAGAGAATCCGGACGAAAAACTGGCCGCGTATAACATTGGCGACAAATTGCGAGCAGTGGTAAACGAAATAAATCCAAATAAGCAGAAGCTCTCCCTATCCGTGCGAGAGCTGCGATATCGGGAAGAACGGGCTGAAATATCGAGGTATATGAATAACAGAGGGAGAAGTGAGGATTCTTATACACTTGCCGACATGCTTGAGGGGAAGCAGGACTCATAGGCATGAGGGTTCGTCGTCAAAGAAACGATGAGGTAGCTGAGACATGGTGAAAATGGTTTTGACAGTGAATGTTCCACATTTCTTCCAAATCCCATTTAGCCAGGCTTCGATCGCTGGTCATACCTTGATCTAGACGCAAAGAAAGAGTATGCGACAAGGGGCTGATCCCAATGCTTAAAAACGGGATACAAGATGGTCTGGAAGAGCGAAATAACCAAAAAAATTCTTGATCAGGCAGATAAAATTGCGCTGTCCAACCTGCCTGTGTTGATCTCAGGGGAAAGTGGAACCGGCAAGGAACTATTGGCCAAGAGGCTATACCAAAAATCAAAACGCGGCAATAAGCAGTTTGTCAGTGTGAATTGCGCCGCGATTCCAGATCATCTAATTGAATCAGAGTTGTTCGGCCATGTCAAAGGATCATTCACGGACGCAATAAGGGACAAGTCCGGCTATTTTGAGAGAGCCAACTTGGGTACACTTTTTCTGGATGAGGTGACTGAGCTCACGCCTAGCGTACAGGGTAAACTTCTCCGAATTCTACAAGATGGCCGATTTCAGCGTGTTGGCGATGAAGTCGAGCTGGTAAGCGATGTTCGAGTAATAGCGGCCACGAACCGGAAGTTGGAAGCCTATGTCCAAGCCGGTAAATTCAGGCAGGATCTATTCTATAGGCTTGCGGTATTAAAGATAGAACTTCCTCCACTACGGGAGCGACTGGATGATATAACAGTTCTGGCGGAACATTTCTTGAACGAATATAGTGCCGGTAAGGTTGAAGTTCCAAGCAGTTTGAGCGCGGAGGCGATAAACGCGTTGCTCTCATATAGCTGGCCTGGAAATGTTAGAGAGTTGCAAAATTCTCTCGAACGGGCCGCTATAATGGGGAAGGGGAAAAAGAAAATCACATTGAACGAACTTGCTTTGCCGGACAGAGAAGATGATGCGGTTGAATACGTTGGAAGAAATCTCGGAAACGCGATGAAACTCTTCAAGAAGAACTTCATCCGAGAAGTTTTGAAGGAGCACGACGCAAACAGAACACATGCCGCCAGAGCCCTGGGAATCCAGAGAACGTATCTGTCGCGCATAATAAAGGAATTGAATATCGATATCTAAATGGAGTTGGATCCAAGTGAATGGCAAGCATGACAATCAAAATTTCACAGGACGGGCAGGTGCCTTCCTGTCCAGGAATTGGAAGTTCACAACGCTGTTTTTTGTGGCCTTGGTGGTGATAATGACGGGAATTCTGATTCTAAATTTTGTGCTGGAAAACAGGAAGGAGAAATCCGAAATACTGGCTGAGGATATTCAGAACGCATACACTGAGTGGTTACAAGACAGTCCCGAAGAACGGGATCCTGCGGAACTTGAGAAACTGATGGTGGGGGCACTTGATGAGTATCCAAGACATTTCGCGGCTCAAAGAGCGCTGTTCACCCGGGGACTTATGGCTCTAGAGAACGAGGAGTGGGAAGAGGCGGCCTCGGCATTTGAATCGGTTGCGAAAAGGTGGAAAAACAGCTATTTAGCGCCTGTAAGCCTGTATAATGCGGGTGTGGCTAAGGAGGAATCCGGCGCAATTGATGACGCTACCCGTTATTGGTCGCGCTTGGTTGAGAACTACACCGAAGTGTCGCCTGACGTGCCCGAAGCCCTGTTCAATCTCGGAAGACTGGCGGAAACCCATGCCGACGACACCGAGAAAGCGCTGAGTCATTATTACGAACTTACAACCAGGTTTCCCAACAGTCGGTGGACGGACTTATCCAAAACCCGTATTTTGATAATCGAAGGCCGTTTCAACGCGGACCCTGGGGTAAGATGAGAGTCGGATAGCTGTATATCGATAGCTGATAATCATGACTAGGGGGTTAGCTTGGGTAGTAACAGTGGTTTTAAGCGAGTTTTCCTTTCTCCCAATATTTTCGGACTGCTTATAGGATTGCTTGTTTTCCTTGTTTTTGTGTTGATAGGCATCGTTCTTGAGAGATTTGAAAACCTGGAAATACAGTTAATGGACCTGCATTTCAAACTGAAAAACACTTGGCAGGTTCAAGAACGTGGATCGGGGTATACGCAGGCAATAAAATCCGCGAAGCTTTCCAACGACATCGTAATAATCGGGGTGGACAACAGAACCTTGGAACAGTTTGGTAGATGGCCCTTCCCCAGACGCATCCATGCCAATCTCTTGAATTCATTTACACGGATCAAGCGGCAGGAAGATCGGGAATCAGTGATTTTGCTGGACTTTCTATTCAACGAAACTTCTGAGAGGGCATTTGAGGATGTCATACTCCTGGAATCAATAGAGAGCAATTCCAAAGTCGCCCTTCAAACCTTGCACTCGAAAGTCGAAATTGCAACGACGGACAGAAAGGAGCTAATAGAACGATTCCGGGTTTTGATGGAAGAGCATGGTGAGATTAAGAACATTCAGGGTGACTTGTCTAAGGTAAACGCGAATTATGGTATAGAGCCGCCGCTTAGGCCCTATGGTGAATCGATAAGCACATATGGGCATGCATCCTATGGAGCAGATACCGATGAAGTTTACCGGCGGCAGCAGTTGGTTTCCAGATACAGCGTTTTAACGAAGGAAATGCCATTAAATGTTCTATCTATCGACACGGAGCTTGGAATTCAAGGACGGGGGCATATCGCGTGGGAAAACACCAGCGGAAATATTGAGACGGTGGAATTGCCGTTGACTGCGGAGAAAATCGAGAGACTTCGTGTGGATATTTCGCGTCGAGGTTTGAAGAGGAGAAGTGGCGACGCTGATGAAGAAGCTTACTACATTCGAATCTATGAAGATCACTTCGTACCAGCGATAAGCTTGACGCTCGCACTGAAATATTTCAATAAGACCTTTGACGACGTTGAAGTTGTGTATGGCTCTCACATACTTATTCCTTCTCCTATGAGATGGGACAGTGATTCAGGCGAATGGGTTCGACATGAATTTTCCAAAAAAGCCTCCGTAAGCGATCTGCGGATACCAATTGATGAATCTGGAGACATGCTGATCAATTTCATGGGGCCCAAGTCATCAACGAATCCTGCGGAGCATCAGACATTCCCGGTTCGCAGCTACGCTAGATTCGCGAAAAATCCCCCCGGACTTGATACAGAAAACTGGCCCAACACGAACGGATTAGGTGGGAAGATAGTCATGGTTGGTGCATTCACGATAAGCATGGCCGACGATGAAAAACCTACACCCTTGGGTTTGATGTTTGGGGTTGAGATGCATGCCAATGCGCTCAATACCATAATCATGAACAATTTCATTTACCGGCTTCCAAAGCGGGCTAATGCCTTGATTCTACTTGCTTTAACCATGCTGTTTGCCTTTCTCATATCGCGCATGAAGGGCATAGGTTGGTCGATGGCGATCCTGGTGGGGTATCTGATCGTATCCTTCCTTACGGTGACAATTCTGTTCGACAGTGCCGGACTCCTGATAGATTGGGCCATGCCTACAACTGCCGTGCTTAGCACCTTTATAGCTGTCGTCATTTTCAGGGTTTTGATGGCTGAAAGGGATAAACGTCAGATAAAAAGTGTTTTTGGACAGTTCATAGCCGCGGAACTGGTTGATGAATTGGTTGTTTCACCACCGGAATTGGGTGGAGACTATGTTGATGGGACTGTTATGTTCACGGATATCAGAGGTTTTTCAAATTTATCCGAGCGACTCAACGCGCAGCAATTGGTAGATCTCCTGAATGAATATCTGACCTTGATGTCAGACAATATAGTGAATGTGTATGGCGGAACTCTGGATAAGTACATGGGTGACGCCATTATGGCCTTTTGGGGAGCGCCAAAAGCTCAGGAAGATCATGCGTCTAGAGCCTGCAAATCCGCCATTGCCCAGATAAGAATTCTTGACAGATTCAACCCAGTGTTTAAAGAAAAATACGGAAACACCATCAGCATAGGTATTGGAATCAACCGAGGATCGAAGGAGAAAGAGTCACTGATGGTTTCTTATATGGGTAGCGAAGGTAGAAAAAATTACACCGCCATGGGTGATTCGGTTAATCTGGCAAGCCGTCTGGAGGGGGTGAACAAGGAATACCGAACCACCATAATTATCAGTGAAGATGTGTATAGGCTAATCAGCGGTGATGACAGGTTTGTTGTGAGGGAGCTAGATGACATACGCGTTAAAGGGAGGAACAAACCAGTCACAATCTTTGAGCTCGTCGACTACGAGGGGGAATTGAAAGGAGTTCTTGAATAGGCGATGCGTCTTTTGGGGTTTAAACCGCGAGTTTTCGCTGCTCAGTATAGGGAAGTGCGCTCGTGCAACAAATCCATGGGTTTAATCGTGCATGCCATGCCGAGTACGATCGTATGTCTGCTTCTAGTGCAAATCGTGATAGGCTGTGGGTTACCGCAGGCAACTTTGCTTGAGAAACCTGAAAAGCTTGACTATGTGCATATATCTGACCATCCGAATCGGCCTCCGCTTCCAAACACAGTGATAGCGTTCGGCCTCCCAGACGACGACACAGATATCATAGGCTATGTCATATATTATAAGGTGTACTACAGCGCCTCTAGAGATCCGGATTATAGAGAAGATGGGAAGTACTTTGACGAGAATTCTTATATCTCAACCAATGATGAAATGCAACCCGGAAGCGCTATCCCAAACCAACGAGGTTTCTTGAAAGTGGGTGAATATGGCAAATCAGAATTTGCGGAATACTACATTGGACACAGAGGGAATCAGAAGGCGATCTATATTGATTTTGATCCTGGCGGCGAGGGAGGCGCGGATGCCAACGACAGAAATCAACCGATCATCGGTTATGACTACCCGGTGACAGAGAAGAACAAAGTCAAGGTTCTGGCGCGGGGATTTATTGACCCAAGAGATGAAACTGGCAATAAGTTTAGATCGTTTGTGGCAGACTGGGAATACGATGACAGATATCACGACGGTGATCTTAGAAGGGGTTATTTTTTATTGGACAATCAACCCGGACGAACAGAAGAGGACATTAGACGTTGTGGGAATCCCTATTTCAAAAATCGCTCACCGGATGGAACCCTTAGAATTGGCTTTGTAGTGCATTCCTACGGGAGAATCCAAAGTAGTTTCAAACCTGTCACTAGCAAACCAGTATACTTTGGAGACGTCGGTTATTCACCCTTTCGCGATAGCCATCGCCTTTAGTTCATCATCCTGAATAGTATCTGGCGCTTGTCTCGACTTGGATGGCTTGCTATACTTTCGCAGGCAAAGGCTGATTTTTCAGGTGTTTTGCCTTGCTCATATCTGGGGTTTTTATGCGAGAAATAATCCTGTTTTTTTCCTATGTGGCCTGCTCGTTTATCTCCGTATTGATCATCAGATGGTCTAAGAGTGGTTTTAGTAGAAGACTGTTCTGGATGACTTGGTCGGTTGGACTTACGGGCGCCTTTCTGGGCGGGTTGCTCGGCATCGTTCTTATCGCGCGCATCGGCTTGGAAATGAAATTCATTCTAAGCATTCTTCCAGGCTTCTTAGGAGCTTGGATGTTTTCGAGTCTTTTCATCAAACTAAGAGAGATTCCGGAAAATTGGTAGGTGAGATTACGAAACTTTCTCACTCAATTCAAGGAAATTTTTTGCTGGGATATAATTAGCTGACAAAAAGGGGGTAGTGTCAAGAATCTTTGTTTCTCTGAGAAAATTTCCCAGATGATCTTTGGTTTTTCCTCCTTTATTTCGATGATCTTGCCATTCATATAGTCCTCCTTCTGACTGGTTTTGTGGTAATCAAACAATCGTCAGCCTTAAGAACTTTTTCATGCTTTTTCAGAATTTGCGAGAGATTTTATACGTTACCCATGACGGGTGGACTATCTACTTCTGATAATGTATATTCTGTCTACTCTTGCCGTTCCGCTGCGTCTGCCCTGATGATGGGCTTATATCTCGTGTCGTCGATAGTGAATAGACAGGAGCAAACCCACTGATATAAGTGCTGTCCACGATGCCGAACCGCCATAGGAGAGGAAAAAAAGAGGTATGCCGGTGATGGGCAAGAGACCAATAGCCATACCGATATTCTGTATCACATGGTAGCTAAACATCGCGGCTATCCCAATCGCGATATACGTTCCAAATCTTTCCTGAGAAGTATAGGCTATGTGAAGGGTTCTTATTATCACTATTGAATAGAGAATGAAAACCAATAGACTTCCAATGAAACCCAATTCCTCGGCAAGAATGGAAAAAATGAAATCGGTGCTTTGCTCAGGCAGGTATCTGTAATGAGACTGGGTGCCCTTAAGAAATCCTTTTCCCGACAATCCCCCGGAACCAATGGCGGTGACAGATTGAATTGCATTCCATCCAGCGCCCTGGGGATCTATTTGAGGGTTCAAGAACACCACAAGCCGCATCAGTTGATACTCGCGGATAATCCTTACAACCCCGACAATGGCGAAATATGACATGGTTACGATGCTGAAGCTGTATAATAACTTGAGGTAAAATTTTCGCCTGAATAGAAGCCAGCCAAAGAAGATGGAAACAGTGAGCCCAAGTAAAGATGGGAGTGCAATTCTGATTAATCTCATTTCCTTGAATAGAAGAAAAAAACCACTGGGAGCATCGGATATATGCTCGCTCCATGCATATCCCAATATCCCTCCGCCAACAAGAATTCCAATAATCACGGGGAACAAAATCAAGCGCAATCCAATATTCGCGCCAAATGCCATGGCAAGCAGAATTGGGATATACACAATAGCCGTTCCCAAATCCGGCTGAATGAGTACAAGCGAAACTGGAATAAGCGACAGAACTAGCGCTCCCATCCAGGAAAGCAGCCTGTTCCTTACATCCGCCCGCTCTTCGAACCACCAGGCAAGTGCCACTACCAGAGAGAGTTTGGCAAATTCCGATGGCTGTATTCCCACTCCTCCAATTCCAATCCAAGCCCTTGCACCCTTGATGTAATCTCCGAATATCAGTACAAGAATAAGGAAAAGAGTAGTTCCAGCATATATGGGAATCGCCCAACGTCTCCAGAATCTGTAGTGGATTAGAGTGAAGGCAGTCATCAGAATTAATCCCATTGAAGACCAGGTTATCTGTTTTATCCATTCCGATGAAATCTGATGACCGGCTGAGGTTACTCCACTCGAATATATGAATGCGACACCGAGTACCTGCAGGCTAATCACCGAGAGAAACAATACGATGTCCAGTTTCGCAATTGCAGCAGTCTTTGTCGAACTCAGATCCACTATTGGACTTCGATGACTTCGTCAATCATATAAGGCATCCCGGGTTGAGGCAGTTCCTTATTGTCCCAGCTCCACCATACCTTTCTCCTCCGCCACTCCGCGATTACCTCTTCGTAAGTGCGATTGGCAAAAATTCCTTCGAAGACAATATCACTGGCCTTGGGGGCCCACCAATCGTATGAAGTTTCAGACGCCTCGACCATTGCAACCACAACGATTTGCTCTTCGGAGCCATCGGTTTGATGTGGTCCAAATGCGACAAACCAATTGTTCCACCTGTCATCATAGCCTATTTCCCCTGTCCCTGTCTTACCTGCAACCTCAACTGAATCAGTTCTTATAACCCAGTATGCGGTTCCTCTGCTCACCACACCTCGCAGCGCATCTTGTAGAAACAAGTAGTCCCGCACATCAAGCAGGTCAATTGTACTTAGAATTTCTGGTTCTATTACTTCATGAATCGATCCCACAGCAAAGCCCGTACCTGGTTTTCTGATTTCCTTGATTAGATGCGGACGATATATCGTGCCTTTATTGACGATGGCCGCCATTACATTGGCCATTTGGAGCGGAGTAGCACTTAGAAAACCTTGGCCGATGCTTGCATTTAGAGTGTCTCCGCTGGTCCAGGGCGAATGAAATCTATCTTCCTTCCAGTTTTTTTCCGGCACCACCCCCTCAACTTCACCGTCAAGTTCAATACTGGTCAGCGAGCCCAGGCCAAATGTTCTTGCATACCGTGATATTGTATCGATTCCCAAGTATCTCACTCCCACAGTACCAAAGTATATATTGCAAGATTGCTCCAAAGCTTCACGAAGATTTACAGGGCCATGTCCACTTTGCTTGTGGCAAAGAAATCGTCTATTCCCAAGAGTCATCACACCGCGGCAATTGACTTCCATTCTTGGATTTACGGCTTCTTCCCCGAGAATGGCTGCTGTCATAATGATTTTGAAAGTAGATGCCGGCGCATAGTTCGACTGAATTGATCTATTGAGAAATGGAGAATCAGCATTGAGACTGAGGTTCTCGAAATTGACTGGCCCCTTGTCAAATTTATTCGGATCGAAGGACGGATATGAGACCAGGGCCAAAATCTCTCCTGTTGAAGGTTTCAACACGATGAGGGATCCTTTGCGTGGGCCAAGCGCTTTTTCTGCAAGCTCTTGAATATGTCTGTCGATAGTGAGAACCACATCAAATCCATTCGTTGGCGGCGACACCTCTTCAACCTCACTCAGACTTCGCCCCTTTGCATCGACAGTCTGGGTTATCTGACCGTCGTTACCCCTTAGGAGGATATCATAGGTTTTTTCGACTCCTGTTTTGCCTAGATTGGAAGTGTTCTCATAACCCTCGTTATAAAGAATCTGAAGTTCCTCAACCGTGATGTTTCCAACGTATCCGAGGACATGTGAGATTGATCCTACGCTGTTGTACCAGCGATAAGGTTTGCTAGACCAATAAACACCAGGATACTTTTCCCTGGCTTCCGCAATTTCCACGACTGTTTCGTAGAGAATTCCGTCTTTTAATTCAATCCGATTCCATGATGTTATCCAGTTCGAGGGAATTTTGCCGAGAATATCTTCGGTCCGAAGTTCGAGAATCGACGAGAGAGAATGAGCAAGTTCTCTTGGATTGGAGGGTGGTATTTCGGCTGGAACAACATGAACAGCAAATGAGTCGATATTCAATGCCAAGGGCATATCCAGATTTCTATCCCAGATTAAACCTCGTTGTGCCGGCAGCGGCTCAGATCTGCTTGAAACTTTTTTCGCCCTACCCTCCCAGAACAGGTTTTCCACTATTTGCAGATTGAAAAGATATATTGTGAACACCAGAAAAACGGAAAAAACAAGCGCTCCAATTACGATCAATTTGTTTTTCAAACCTGGTATGTTCCCATTGCCATTATTATTCAATTGTATGCCCCCTGCTTCGATCAACACTGTCATATATCGAAAATGCTACAAGAAAAATCAAGGGCGCTAGCACGATGTTTGCCAGCAGTTCCCAAATTGTGCGTAAAGAAAAAAGGCGCATCAAGCCTAAACCGAGCCCGAAAAAAGACGAGAGCAATACTGCGGAGGCATATTTGACAAGCGTAGCGAGAGCTACAACCGCAGCAGGTACAAGAAGTGGATTGAAGGAGAAATTGCTTTTAAACTTGCCAGCTAGATAACCTATCAAAACAAAGATGAAGGCGTGGAATCCGAAAGAAGCAAGGCTTATGGCGTCTATACTAAGTCCAACCAAGAATCCGGAAATTTCGCCAGGAATCGAGCCATAACGCATCGCCAATACCACCAATAATATCATCGCGATATCCGGAACAACGGCGATAGGGATCAGCTTACTCAGAGTCGTTGACTGAAGTATGGCAAAACCACTTGCGGAAATACTTGTCGCAAGAATCCGTACTATCATCGAACATCTTCCGAAACAAATACATACTCGACTCGTGTTACATCAATTATTGGCACAAGTATGAGATCCAGAGAGCTTGTATACTCTCTGGAGTATATCTCCTTAACCCGGCCAATGACAATTCCCTGTCGATAAAGTGACTTCAATCCCGAAGTTACCACAAGGTCGTTGACATCTATTAGTTCTCCAGCGGACTTACGGACATAGCTCATCATAAGCTCGCCATCCTCGTTACCCAAACCCTCGACTAGTCCCTCTACTCTGCTTCTTTGCAGTAATCCCGCCACATAGTGCTCAGGATCAATAAGCGGACGCACTTGAGATGATTTTGTTCCAACGCTCACTATCTTGCCGAGCAGTCCGAAAAATCCATCTTGGAACGCTGTAACGGCGGCCCCGACTCTTATTCCATCAGCGGTTCCCTTATCGATTGTGATGGAGGAAAAAAGATTTGAAGGGTCTCTTGCGATTACTCTGGCCGGAATATTGTTGAAATCTATGCTTTTGGAGTAACCTAACTGCCGTCTGAGTTCGTCATTTTCCCGCCTTAATTCAACCATGCTTCGTTCGAAGCCTTGATAGTCGCTGAGCTTATCTAAGACAATCTCATATTGCTCTCTAATCTCCTGCAATCTTTTTATTGTTCCAAACATGTCTCTTACTTGATAAGTCAGTTTTCCTATGAATCGCTGCACCCCCAGTATAACAGGACTACTCCACTCCCCTCTCTCTGTGCGTCCACCTAGAGCGCCCGAGAAAACAACTATCAATATGGAAACGATAAGTAAAACAATTAGTAAAGCCTCAGGACGTACGCCGCCCTTTTTGCGTCCCCGCATCAATACTTAGCTGCCTAAAGTGTCGTACAAGGCACGATCATTTTTATGATTTCTGGTTAACTCATAGTACTGGCCGGCACCTATCGCAACACATAGCAACGGATCTTCCGCGAGTATTACGGGGACACCTGTTTCCTTCGACAACAGTTTCGGCAGGCCCTTGAGAGTGGACCCTCCTCCGGTCATAACTATTCCTCTTTCGACTATATCCGCCACAAGCTCAGGAGGAGTTTGCCCAAGTGTTTTCTTCACTTCTTCCACCACCGCATTGATGGGCTCCTGGAGCGCCTCCCTGAGTTCGACGGAATCTACTTCCAGACGCCTTGGGAGTCCGGTTACCGCGTCCATGCCCTTAATCTCTATCCTCTCTATAGCCTTGTCAGGCGATGCGTTGCCGATTTTGATTTTGAGTTGTTCAGAGGTTTGATCGCCGATAATCAAGTTGTGCACTGTTCTGGCATGTTTGATAATCGCCATATCAAATGCGTTCCCACCCAGTCTGATTGCATTGGTTACCACCATGCCACCCAGCGAAATCACGGAAATTTCAGTCGTGCCTCCCCCGATATCAACAATCATATGCCCCGCAGGTTCGAAAATTGGAATTCGTGCGCCAATAGCTGCGGCGAGTGATTCGCCAATAGTTCTGACATCTCTCGCTCCGGCCTTGTATCCGGCTTCCACCACTGCGCGTCGCTCAACTTCGGTAATACAAGATGGAATTCCCATAACGATTCTGGGACCTCGAATCAGCCAGCGTTTGCTGTGAATTTTGCTGATGAAGTACTTAATCATTTTTTCAGTAGTTTCAAAATCCGCGATAACTCCATCGCGCAGGGGCCTTATCGCGATAATCTCTCCATGTGTTTTCCAAAGCATCTGCTTCGCATTATGACCCACAGCGACAACTTTTTTTGTTCCACGCTCCACCGCCACCACCGACGGTTCACTGCTGACGATTCCTCGATTGCGTATGAAAATTAGAGTATTGCAGGTGCCAAGGTCAATCCCGATATCCGACGCAAGGCCGCTGAAGAGCTTTTTTGGGCCGCTCATTCTCCCTCCATCTGCCTAGTCATATAACCGATGCAGCACACCAACATGCCTGGGGTTTATTCTGAACACGGCAAGCCACGCATTTCTAGCTTCGATGTTCATTCCCAATTGGTGATAGATCTCACCTAGGGTGAATTGATAATCCTGATTGTCCGGTTCGATGTTCACGAGTTTTTCAAAGACCTCTTTCGCCATTAAGAAGTTGCCAACATCATAGTAGAGTTGTCCCAGATGTGATAGTCCCTTGCTTTTCAGTTCTTCGTTTTTTGTAGTATCGATAGATCGTTTATAGTACTCTACCGCGCTTTCATATCGACCCAGCTTAAAAGCTTCATCACCGAGTGTTATCAGAAGACGGTCCGTGGGATGTGTTTCTGCGGCTAATTCATACCAGTACAAGGCCTTCTCGACATCTCCCAGCATAGAATAGGCTCTGCCCATGAACTCGAAGCTATCGATGGAATTGTATCCCGAATCAAGCGAGGCTTGAAGATATCTGATTGCCAAATCAGACCAATACGTTCCCTTGAGCAAATAGGCCTTTCCGAGAATGTAATCCACTTGCCCCGGGTTACTTATGTCGCCAATGGCCTTAAGTAAGCGCAAATAGGCAATGGCCATATTGAGATCCGAATTGCGTTCCTCTGTGGATAGACTTGCAATAGCGAGATGAAAACGTGAGAAGCCCGCATATAACAATGCGCTTTTACTCAGAGGGTGTTCCTCCAACTCTGCCTCTGCAATTGAGGCAACTTCAGCATAGTTTCCAAAGCGCCACAAATCAGCGATTGTAATACCGCCCTTATCTCCGGCTATATTGGTTTTTTCCCTGAATAATGAAACGCCCTTGCCAAGCGCCAAATATACCAGTGTTGCAAGAAAGCCGAGCACTAACCCTACATATAGAACGCCTCTTAACTTTTTTCGCCTACTTATCGATGCAATACCAATTCTTGCCATAGTGAAAAAAGACAGGCCGGTAAGCCGAGTTCTGTTTACGGTCGCCATATATCTGTCTTCGCCGTCTCCGACGCAGTAATGAGCGATCTACCCGCAGGTATCGGGCGGGGATTCACCTGCTGCTTAATCTTGCTCCGGATGAGGTTTACCTCGCGACTCCTGTTGCCAGAGAGCCCGGTGAGCTCTTACCTCACCTTTTCACCCTTACTTGGATGAGGCCAAGCCCCTTACCAAGCGGTATGTTTTCTGTGGCACTGGCTGTCGCCAAAAAACTGGCGCCCGGGGATTACCCGGCATCCTCCCCTGCGGAGCCCGGACTTTCCTCTAGATTATCCTAGCGGCGACCCGGCCTGTCTAGTCCTCCACTAAAACAAATGAGCGCCGGCCAAGCCGGCTACAGAAGATGACCCGTCAGAATTCTAATCCTTATCGAATAATTATTCCATAGTAAATAATCCGTATTTCAGACTAATTGGAATTTCAGATTGCAAAACCCACTTCGCGCGCGGCCCCTTATCGAAGCATGCTGGCGATACCGGCCGCCGCCGTCATACACAAAGTTCTTTCACTCAAGCTCGACATCCTCATCAATCAAATCCGCAAGTCCTCCCACGTTCGCATTGTCGAATTCATAGGACTCCGTGTTTTGCCCGGCATCCTCTTCCCAGAAGAGTATCCGGCTGCAATATGGGCAGAATTGTATGTCCCCGCCGCCTCGAATATCATTTACGAACTGTGCTGGGAGTACCATATGACAACCGCTGCATACATTGGATCTTATGGGTACTATACCAACTCCAGACTTGTTGCGGATGATTCGCTGAAATTTAAAGAGCATCTCATCTTCCATATCCGGGGTTATTCTCTTTTCTTCCTCCGTAAGTGCAGCCAATTGTGATTCCTTATTGATGGTTTCGGCCTGTATCTTATCGTTTTCAGTGCCAAGCTCTTCTTCCTGCATTTTTATCATTTGCTCATCTTTTTCAATGGAAGCCAACATTTCGTTCAAATCGCGTTCTCGTTTTTGGATTTCCCGGCGAAATCTCTGTTCCCGCTCGGATGCGTCGTGTATCTCCTTGTCGAGGGCTTCATACTCTCGTTGAGTTGTTATAAGATCCATCTTAGTTTCGGATTCTTCCCTCAATCGCTCAGCTTCGACCATTTCGTGATTTAGACGATTGATTTCCTCTTTGATCGCTTCAAATTCCTGATTCTTATCGACATATATTTTTTTCAGCCGATTCAAGATTTCTTTCTTTGTTTCAAGAGCCTTGGGAATTTCGAGTATTTCGCGCTCTATCATGTATTTTTTTGAAAGTATTTCCTGCAATTGCCGCAAATTCCCAAAAGTTTTTTCCATGACTGTATTCCTTACCTATTTAATTAATCACCAAGATAATCTTTCAGCTTTCGACTTCGCTTCGGATGTCTCAATCGACGTAGGGCCTTAGCCTCAATTTGACGGATTCTCTCCCTGGTGACGTTGAAACAGAGGCCCACTTCTTCCAGGGTAAGAGAGTATCCGTCATCCAGGCCGAATCTCATTTTCAGAACTTCCTGCTCCCTTGGCGGAAGGGTTACCAGAACCTCCTGCATCTGTTCCTGAAGGATGCGGAAAGCAGTCTGCATGGCAGGGTTTTCAACGTCCTTATCCTCTATGAAATCGCCCAGAAGGGAATCCTCTTCCTCCCCTATGGGCGTCTCAAGGCTAATAGGCTCTCTGGCCACGTTTTTTACGGATTTCACCCTGTTCACCGTCCAACCTAGCTGATCGGCCACCTCCTCGTCGGTTGGCTCTCTCCCCTTCATCTGCGTTAACTGTCTCGATTCACGAACAACTTTGTTAATTTGTTCAATCATGTGGACAGGCACTCGTATTGTTCGGGCCTGGTCTGATATGGATCTGGTTATGGCCTGACGAATCCACCATGTGGCATATGTGGAGAACTTGTATCCCTTCCTATATTCAAATTTTTCCACGGCCTTGATTAAGCCGATATTCCCTTCTTGGACAAGATCGAAGAAGTGTAAGCCGCGATTCGTATATTTTTTGGCGATGCTGACCACCAGACGCAAATTCGCTTTGATCAAGCGGTCCTTGGCCGTTTTCATCATGATACGACCGTGAACAATCTTTTCCGTCATCTCAAGTATTTCTTCAACAGAGGCTTCAAAATCGACTTCAAGTTCCCTCAAGTTCTTCTCAGTAACCTGAACCTGCCGGATGAGTTCCTTTATTTCGTCCACACCCAAACCAAGACTTGACTCAATGTTTTTTCGCTCATCGGGTTTCGTAAGTCCTCTCCCGATTGCCCGTATTTCCTTCATGGATCGGACGCCAAGCGTCCGTTCGATTCGATGTTGCTTTTGTTGATATTGCTTTATCTTTTTGACCGCCGTGGCAAAGCGATCGGCGAATTTGACGATTTCCTCCTGATGGATATCTATTTTGGATATATCTGCAAGCAATGTTCCGCGTTTGTTAAGCAATTTTTTATCCGTTAAAACGACACCGTGGGTTGACGCCATTCGATTCTTCAGATCCATGTATTGTTTCAACGGCGCGCTCAGATTCACAAAGGAGTTTCTGTAGAACTGGTTAAGCCTTCGTTTTTCCGCCAGGAAATTGCTGATTTCCCTCTTGGAGTAGTTGGCTGTATTTGTCTTGCTAAACGCCTTCTGAACCAGGGCATGAAACTCCGGGATCAGCATGCCGGAGGTTTTCAGCACCCTTGTGATGATGTTTTCTCCCTCCTCCATTTGCTTGGAAAGGATTACTTCTTGTTCAGCGGTAAGAAGATTCTCCCTGCCGATTTCCCGCAAATAAAGCCGTATGGGATCGTCCACCGAGGTATCTCTGTCGTTGCTTACAAACTTTTTGGGCTTGGGAAGCGGCGCTGCCTCGACTTCTATTATTTTCTCTACGTTATCATCGTTATCTTCTTCGTGTTCGCCGTCGGATTCCTCATCTAAATCAGTTTCAATGCCCTCGTTTAAATCGCCGTCCGCCTCTTCACCTTCGGACGACTTCTCGTTGTCATCCCTGATTAACTTGGTATCTTCGGTAATTGTGATTCCAGAGGTTTCCAGCAGCGTTATCACATCGTTAATTGACTCAGATTTGCTTAGCTCCTCAGGCAACAAATCACTGAGTTCTTCAAGGCTGATGGTTTTTTTCTCTTCAGTATGTTCTAGAAGCTTGGAGATTATGGGACTAGATTCGATTTCAGACATTCTTACCTAACCTGATACTCAATATTTTCTTGTCTATTTCCTGTATGCGTGACATTCGGGCAGTATCCTTCGGTTCATTTCCGTTGCCACTTGTTGATAGAGCTCTTATCAACTCCGACCGCTCTTCATTGAGCCATTTCGCTTTCAGAGCACGGATTTTTTCGTTAATAGTCTTTTCGGCATTTTCATCATAAATTCCCGCCGCCGCATTTTTGAGTATGTATGTTTTGGCTTCCTTATCATCCAGCAGCGGAATAATTGAATCCGTTCTTAGCTTTCTATCATCCGCATATAGCTCGTCCATGACCCTATAGACCGCCAAGGCTCTTCTATCCCTAAGCATTTCGGGGGCTAGGCGCTGTCTTAGGGTTGTGAAGTACTCCGTTTTTACAGCAACAGCCGCCATTAAGTAAAACTCGTCATTGGTTGGTATTGTTTCAGATTTTTCCGTCAAAGAAACCGACCGCTTCTTCCCTTGTTGGTAACGATATTCTCTTATAACTGTGATAGGATCCGCTTTAATATTGTCCGCTAGTTGCCTTAGATAGGCTTCCCGTCTGACTTCTGAGTTCACAGCGTTTAAATAGGGCGTCAGTTTGCCAAGGATCTTCTCCTGAAACTCTCCGTTCACGCCTAATCTATTATCGCCAACGAAAGAGTTTAACAGATAACTAAAAATATTTGTAGGCCTCTGAAACATTTTTTTTAACTCAGCAGCGCCCTGTGAGACAAAAACATCGGCCGGATCTGAATCAACTGGCAAACTGACGGCATTCACAAGCAAGCCGGCACCTTCAGCGAGCACCGCTGTTTTCATTGCGGCGGCCCTGCCAGCATCGTCCCCATCGTATAAGATTACCATGGAATCCGCGTAGCGGCTGATAATCCTAGCCTGGTCCGCAGTGAATGCTGTCCCAAGAGGGGCTACAACTTCTCTTATCCCAGCCTGCGCGCATGCGAGAACGTCCATATTTCCTTCGCAGACGGCAACACTTCGGCTCTGCCTAAGGCTCCGCTTTGCTTGGGCGAGTCCGTAGAGTTGCTGGCTCTTTTTGTATATTGTGGACTCCCTCGAATTGATGTACTTCGGGGCGTTTTCGCTTAACGCGCGACCACTAAACGCAACCACTCGTCCGATGTCGGGCATTACAGGGAACATGATTCTATCGACAAAGAAGGACCATTTGGGTGATTTCAGGCTGAATAGGCCCGAATCGGCGAGAAATTCTGGTGAATAGTTTTTGTTGAGAAGATAGTCGTACAGCCACTCTCCATCTGAAGGGGCCCAGCCGATTTTATAGACTTCGGCAGTTTCTTCATCGACTTTGCGTTTGGACAAGTAGTTTCGGGCGTGCACCGCCTCTGGGCTGTTTTGCAAGAGCCCTCTGAATTTGTTTGCGACTTTTTCATATAATTCCTCAAAAGCCGCACGAAAATTGTGATCCGATTTGGAACCAAGTCTGGTGCTTGGCAACTCGATTCCCACTCTTTCCGCCAGTAGACTGAGAGACTCCGGGAAGCTCAGGCCCTCGATTTCCATCAGAAACTGGAATACGTTGCCACCTTTCTGACACCCAAAACAGTAATACAGATTGGAATCCGGATTCACTGAAAAAGATGGTGTTTTTTCTGTGTGAAATGGGCAAAGCCCCCACCACCGGTTGCCCTTGCGCGATAAGTTAACATACGTACCAACGAGAGGTAAAATATCCGCCCTTAGACTAATCTCGTCTATCAGGCTCTGTGGGACGGTGCCGGGCATATCAGTCCTTTACTACGAATTGAGTCAAATAGACGTTCCTCGCGTCCAAGTGCTCATCGTAAAACCGAGTGAATGTATGCGTGCCGACCGCGGAGTCCTTTACAACAAAGTATAGGGCTTCTGAATTTGCAGGGAAGAAAGCCGCTCTTAAAGCGGTACGACTTGGCGTTGATATGGGTCCCGGTGGTAGTCCCTTACCATAATAGGTGTTATATGGCGATGGGATTTCAAGGTATTGATCAAAAATGCGCCTATCAAATCTGAAGAAATCGTTTCGAAATGGAACTCCTAGATCTGTTTCTTCGATAGTGTACACGACGGTTGCACATGATTGCAGAGCCATACCTTTGAGGATTCGGTTGTTGAATACCGCCGCTATCAGGGGCGCCTCCTCCTTGATTCGATATTCGCGTTCGACAATGGACGCCAGAATAACCTTTTCATGTAATTGCATCGGCGTTAACTGAACCCATGAGGAATCTATCTCATCCAGAATGTTGAAGAATCTATCGCTCATCGTCTTCACCACAAGCTCGGCGATTTTTCTCGAATTCTCCGGGCCCTTCTCAATTGGCGTCTCAATTTTATAAGTGTCGGGAAACGTGTACCCCTGTAAACCCCCGGGATTCGGCCATATCGGAAATTCCCCCGCCATATCGATAATGGCCTCTTCCACATCACCGGCATTCGCGAGTCCGGAATCCTGAACCCTCATGGCAATCTTGGTGGAAGTAAGTCCGGGAGGGATTGTTAGAGTGGTATAGACAAGATTGGAACCCGGGGTTGTAATTATGTGAATAATTTCGGATGGTCTGGTTCCGAAGTCGATCAGATACCGCCCTGCCAAAATCTGTTTCGCGATTCCAAGACGGTGTTGAATACGATAACGCAGGCTCAGGTATTGTCGGTTATCGATTAAACCGCTGTCTTTGAGATTCTCGGCCACGGTTGTAATTGTATCTCCACTTCGAACAGCTATCTCAACCGCGGGTTGTGAGCCAGACTCGCCGGCTGGAGAATCCAGTACAACGAAGTACATGACTACCGCCAGAAGTATCAGAACCGGGACTGAAATCAGCAACGCGAACAGAATACTTCGGATATTGGAACCTCTTCCCATTTGTACCCCTTGGAAAAGTCGATTATGCGGCCACCATTCAAGATGATCCGCCTGTCATAGCTCCAATGTATAACCCTCCCGCGCTAAGTCGATTATCAGTGACTTGTCGCTCTTGTGCTCAAGGCGGTTATCAAACAGCTGCGCCGATTTAAGCATACCCGCCATGGTTTCGTCAGAATTCAGGGGATCGTGATGAAACAGATACAATCTTCGAATGCCGAATTCCCTGACGAATTCAACCGCGAGGCTGTATGAGGAGTGACCCCAATTATACTTCTCTATCGCCTCACCGAGCGTGTATTGGGTATCCAGCACAATTGCATCAACATCTTGAAAATAATCAAGATTTTTCTGTGTCCGTTGGAAATCTTTCTCGGTCAACTCGGTGTCGGTGGAATAAATAAACGATTTCCCCGATTCTGACACCTTATATGAGCTGCAGCCATTTGGATGATTCCTGCGTATCCATTCGATTTCAGCACCTCCAAGTTCGAGCACCTCGTCTCTTTGCAGGATTATAAAGCGGATATCCGCGGCGAAGCTATCCCAGCCAACCGGATGATAGGGCGCAACCATAAATCTCTTGAGATTCTGCTCCATGGCCGGGAATGGACTGTAGAATGTCACTTTTCCTCGGGGATTATACATCGCGCCAAAATAAGGCAGGCCTAGAAGGTGATCGTAATGGAAATGGGAAAGAAAAATGTGATACTCATCAATACTCTCGCGAGTTTTCTTGACTCTCTGCTCTAAATCTCTGAGCCCTGTGCCGGTATCAAAGACTATTACTGTATTTGCATCGGTTCTAAGCTCAATACAGGCGGTGTTTCCACCGACGGTTCCAAAAAGCTCGCCAGGGAGTTCGCTGAGGAATCGTTGCCTGGTTTCCGAGCTGTGTAGGTGTTCCGGCCTGACACGCTGAAAAATTGCGGCAAATTTATTTCGAAGTTCCTCAGGGCTTAGAGGCGTTGGGCTAGACCCCCGCACCCCCCAAAATCGAACTGTCATAGCACCTCCGATGGATATGATATCCTATCGGGTTGAGAATATCAAAACTTCACAAATGGCGGTTTCTTCCGCCAACTTGCATTTCACATCCGTATATGCGGGAACGCCTGATGGGAGTCCCCCTTGGGGAGAGAAGGATTCGAACCTTCGAAGCCGAAGCAACAGATTTACAGTCTGCCCCCTTTGACCACTCGGGAATCTCCCCATATATTTTTGCGGCAGCCATCTGTCGGATTCGAACCGACGACCCCGAGATTACAAATCACGTGCTCTGGCCAGCTGAGCTAAGATGGCGATTTGATAACAGGCGATCGGGGGGAAATTACCACCCGCATCATCAAAGTGTCAACAGGATGCCTGGTTTATTATTAAGGAGAGTTCAATACTTGCATCCAGTGCCGGGTTAGCCGGCCTGACAATTTCGGGCGGACGGCACCTTGCTGTTATGCTCAACGTTCAATGCGCTTTCGAATCTTCTCATAGAGGGGTAGATAACCTCGTACAAGAACCTTCCGCCAGGTACGTCGTTTATATATCAACCTTCTGGCGACTTTCCGCATCAGTGTCAACTTCAGTTTGTTTTTCCATTCGCTCGCGATAGCCACTTTGAGAATCTGTGCAAGTCCATCCTCGTTTTTTGGAGAATACCTGAAGCCGTCAATGTTATGCCTAACTTTTTTAAGTCCACCTACTGACTGTACTATTGGCAAGGCGCCGAGAAGCTGTCCGATCATGTCGATTTGCCCACAAGGCTCCCATTCCGAGGAAATCACTATGAATGATGAAGCGGCAATCAACGCCGGAGCCAATTCGGCACTGTAGCCGTTTAGGAATGTCCACTCGAAGTTTGCTTCCGCTGTGGTTTTAATGGCGGCTTCAATATGGTGCTCGCCCTGGGCGTAGATTATGAATCTATATGGATGGCTCATTTTTTTCAATTTGGGTGGGAGTTCGAGCAGGGAAGCAATTCCCTTCTGCTCGGTTAGGCGACCGTGAAAGAGCACCCAGGGCACATCGATTTCAGGATGGGCGCCATATACGCGGATATTCTTCAATCCTCGTGTCTCGAACAATCGACATACGGCCCGGCGTAGAGAGCATTTGGTGTATGTCGGATCCAAATCGAGGTCTTCCAGCCCTTTCAGCCAGTAAGCGGCGTCAATTCCATTGTATACGCCCCATAGTGGTATTTTTCGACTTCTGTAGATGGATCCCAGCTTGCCGGAATATCTGTCCGTCCCACTGATCAATTCGTGGGAGTACTCCGGTGAAACAGTGTTGACGTGTCCGTATGCTCCGGCTATCAGCAGTGGATTCACCCTTCCATCTATGATTCCCTCCGCAAAGTCTACTTTTTGGATTCCTGTAAGCTTGCTGGCCATATCCGCAGTTCCGATTATCTGTTGATAAGCCGTTCCCGCGTTGTGAATTGTGACAAGCACGGCTGTTTTGGCAAAAAATCCTTGAATTCGATATTTCTTCATATGAAGCGCGAGGAGCCCCGTGTGTCCATCGTGTCCATGGATGATATCGGGCGCTTCACCTTCCCGGATTATGCTCATGATTGTGCCGGCTTGGAGTACAGTGTTCATTTCATGGACATCCAGGTGACCTTTGCCAATCATGTCTGGGCTTGGAGCGTCGTTTTCGGTATAAGTGTAAACCCCTTCTTTGTCGCTGAAATATTCCGAATCAAGCAGGCGTACCTCGATTGCACCGATTCTGGCGCCGGATACACTGACAATGCGCCTTTCACCATTTACTCTCAGGTAGATTTCGTAGAGATGCTCTCCCTTTTCAACGAATGCATAGCGGGGAACGAATACTCTAACCCTGATCTGCCTTCCAGAGAGGGCGTCGGCAAGTCCGCGGACGGCATCCTTTACTCCGCCGGCGCCGGCGATGCCCTCAAGCTCCCGCGCTACCAGGCAGACACTGCGTATCATCTCTTGTCGACAGATTCTTCCCTGAGACTCCGCGCGGTGCCGAGGTAGACAGGCTTTGCCATTTTGCGCCCCCGCCAACCGCGCCAAGTTATCAGGATTCGCACTGTACGCGGTAGACCACTCTCTATTCTGGGTTCCTGAGAGCAGAAAAGGGGAACCTGATTGAATTTCGGAATCGCTTCCCTTAGGGCGGAAGCGGCATTTTTGCTGACTAAATCGGATGTTTGGGTTAATTGAACGCTAATTATCCTTCTTATTGAAATTCGATTGAACCTGCATAGTAAACCGACCAGCTCGCCAACTGATTTCACCATTTGACTGTGTTCATCGCTACTTTCGGGTATGCCTATGGCGCCTCTAACGGCAGTTATGCTCATCGTGCCAACATTACCCGATTTCAAGGGTGCTATTGAAGTCATGGAATCCGAAGTTTCTTTGGGCAGGTCAAACGGGCGAATCAGGAATAACTCGGGGAAGCATCACTCCAAGGTTTGACGGGACTCGACTACTGCGGATTTCTTATTGCCAGACGACCCTACGGAACTTCGAGCAGCAGAAGATCCACATGCTTCTCCACTCCGGATTCCATGACTGACAGCAATATCGGAATCATGCCGCCCTCCCGCCATGACTGAGGCACCGGGAAGTTAAATCTCATCCGCGTCGCCGCGCCCTGCTCAGCCAACAGGGGGCCAATTTCATTGCCTCCCACTCTCATGGATATCAATGGAGGCGCCATGGCCTCGGAGCGTACGAGCCGTCCGCTCAAAGTGGCAATCCCTCCATTGACCTCAAGAGCTGAATCCTTCCATCTGGAATTACTGAAACTTGCAACCAGTACTATTCGCCCCCCATCCGTTCGAGCCTGTCCCAAACCTGCACTATACCATTCAGGATTGAGAAGATTGCTGCGGTGAGACGGACTCCTCATCCAAGCAATCAAAATGGATTCAATGGAGTCTCCCGCTCCTAAATTTTCTCCGGCCCTTGTGCCCGTTCCCCCGGCTAATCGATATCTTTCGGCCACCCTTTCTCCATTTAGACTGCGATGACTCAGTAGCTCTCTTCCGGCAAGCTCTTCGGCGTGAAGAGCCGCCGCAAGCGATGCTGATTCTTCGTGCACTAAGACATGCAATCCTCTTTTGGTTCTAATCTCATTGATTGCACTAAGAGCGGCATTGATTTCGTCTGTGCCAGTATTCGAAGCGGACAGAACGAATAGGTTTGACGCAACGAGGCTAATGAGAGAAAGAATCAATGAAATGGCACAAACCCGCGTCATAATTCCACTTGCTTTGAGAAACCACCGGGGAGTGGGCGATATCGTAAATGTGTCAATACATCAACCAGGCGGCCAGGCGAGCCTGCGGCCCGCTAAAATATGGGCGTGGAAATACTCCACCTCCTGGCCGCTATCACGGCCATTGTTAATCACGACTCGATAACCGGAACTGTCAAGATTCAATGATGTGGCGACTTTGGAGATTGCGGAAAAAAGGCGACCCGTTTCCTCAATGGGCCTGTCTGCTATTTCTGTGAATCTCGCGAATTTTGCTTTTGGGATGACTAAAACATGTACTGGCGCCTGGGGATTGATATCACGAAATGCGAGTACATCCTCATCCTCGTACACTGAATCGACCGGCAAGGCTCCGTTTAGGATTCTATCAAAAACAGTCTCATGCATCTAAGACACTCCTTGACACTTCGATATCCGGGCTCATGTTTAGCACACTTCGCTCTCCTGTATAAGGTTTTCCATTGAAGCCTCGACATCCAGGCTCATCCTGACAGCCGTTTGATCGTCGAAGACAAAATAGCCGCTGAAATACCTGTCCGCCAGCAACTGCGGGAGCCAGAGAGCGTCATCCATCCACATTTCATCGTATGGGATTGAGTTCTCGTCACACCAGAATGGGGCCGCTTCGGCTGTTTCAAGGGGCTCGCCAAACCAGGTTTCCGTCTGAAAGACATAGCCCCTGATGGAATGTCCATTCGTAAACTGGAAGCGCAAATCACCCGAATATGACAAATTTTCCACACGGATGCCCACTTCTTCGCGCGCCTCGCGAACAGCGGCCTGCTCCGGTGTTTCACCCCTTTCTATTCTCCCGCCGGGAGCATTTATCAAACCAGCGCCCAGCCCCGTCTTCTTGCGAATCAATAAAACCTGTCTATCCAAACGATTTCGCACAAAGCACAAAACCGATTTCTCAATCGGTATCCAACTGTCGAGAACTATTTCTCTGGCGCTTTTCATTTCCACTAGACTACCTCAAGTTTATCCCTCTCATCAAGCCTGACTAACCTCGCGTTGCTTTCACGACTAGGTATGTGATAACCTCGACTCCGAATCGTTTTTAGCGGAGCGAGGCATGGTGAAAAGCAGCAGAGTTGTTCGTAATATCGGCATTATAGCTCATATAGATGCCGGCAAGACAACAACAACAGAGCGAATGCTTTTTTACACGCGCAAAAACCACCGAATAGGTGAAGTTGATGACGGCACAGCCACTATGGACTGGATGACTCAGGAACAAAACCGGGGAATAACCATTGTTTCGGCCGCGACAACCTGCTATTGGAAGGATACGAAAATCAACATCATTGATACGCCCGGGCATGTTGATTTTACAGCCGAAGTGGAACGTTCGCTCAGGGTGCTCGATGGAGCCATTGGCGTGTTCTGCGCTGTCGGCGGTGTTGAACCCCAGTCCGAAACAGTATGGCGACAGGCCAATCACTATAGGGTGCCGCGTATCATCTACATAAACAAAATGGACCGGATAGGAGCGGATTTCGCTGCCGTAATAGAGGAGATTCGGGAAAAACTGGCAGTTAATCCGGCGCCGGTCGCCGTACCCATTGGGGCGGAATCCGACTATGAAGGTAATATCGATCTTGTAGAAATGCGTGAACTGCATTGGGGTCAGGAGGATAACGGTGAAAAAACCGAGTGCCATGATATCCGCGATGAGTATAAGCCCATGGCAAAGAAGTGGCGTGAAGAGCTATTAAACACTCTCTCATCCCATAGCGAAGAAATCACGGATATGTATCTTGAAGGGAAAGCTGTTGATTCAGAGATAATAAACAAAACTCTGAGATCTGCCACTATCGCCAACAAGCTAGTTCCAGTACTAGTCGGTTCATCCTTGAAAAACAAGGGCGTTCAGCCCTTGTTGGATGCGATAGTAAACTACCTGCCTTCCCCAGAGGAACTTGCACCCGTCACCGCGATGCATGCTGGGAAGAACGTGGAGGTTACCATCCCCAGAACCTCATCCGGAACTCTGGGCGCCCTGGTTTTTAAAATCCAGCACGATCGGGTAATGGGGATGTTAAGCTACCTCAGGATTTACTCGGGCGTTCTGAAATCCGGAACCAATGTATTCAATGTGAATAAAAAAAGTCGCGAGCGAATCAATCGTCTATTGCGTATGCATGCGAATAATCACGAGCAAGTCACAGAATTACGGGCCGGTGATATTGGCGTTGCCGTGGGATTGAAACTTGCTCGCACCGGTGAAACCCTGGCCGATGAAAGACACCCCGTACTACTCGAGAAAATGCAATTCCCGGAGCCGGTTATCTCCGTGGCCATTGAGCCGAAAACCATGAGCGATCAAGATAAACTTCGCGGTTCCTTGGAAAACCTTCGCAAGGAAGATCCGACATTTGGGGTTAAAGAGGATAAAGAAACCGGACAACTGATAATCTCCGGCATGGGAGAGCTTCATTTAGATATATTGGTAACCAGGATATCCGACGAATACAAGGTGGATGCAAACGTAGGGAAGCCTCAGGTTACCTACAGGGAGTCAATCACTAAGCCGATAGAACACAGCGAAAAGTATCAAAAAACTCTCGCCGGTAAAGAACACGAGGCTTCGCTTTGCATCAAAGTTGAACCTCGCGCTCGAGGCGAGGGAAATCTTTTTGAATCCACCCTGCCTAAGTGTGAATTACCGGAACAGTTTCAAAATGCAGTACAGAGAGGAATAGAAGCATCCTTCCTATCAGGAATAGTTATGGGATATCCCTGTGTCGATATCAAGGTTACGCTTCTAAGCGTTGCCTTTCAAGAAAGCACGGCCAGTGATATTGCCTTTGAGACAGCCGCTTCCCTGGGATTTGACACAGCATGCAGGAATGCTTCGCCAATACTCCTGGAGCCCATAATGGTAATTGATGTCATGTGTCCTCGGGAACAGGTGGGAGATGTTATCAGCAATCTGAGTCAGAGGGACGGACATGTGGAGAGCATGGAATCCAGACTTACCTATGAATTAGTTCGGGCCAAGGTCCCATTGGTGAATATGTTTGGATATTCGACAGTGCTAAGAAGCCTGACGCAGGGGCGTGGAAGCTTTTCAATGGAATTCGATCATTTTGCCCAGAGACTTGAACGTTGGTGAGCGGGTAGAGTCGGACGGCAATATCTCAGGTTTCAATTGACGGCTGATTGAAGCTATCGTAGGATAGCCTATCACATAAGTTTGAGGAGACGCTCGTGGCACTGAAGGACATCCGTAATATTGCGATTTGCGGTCACGGAGGCACTGGAAAAACACTGCTGACTGAGCAGATGATGTTTCGAGCGGGTGTGATTTCCAAGGCTGAGAGCGTCGAAAGCGGGCGCACTGTAAGCGATTTCCACGAAGACGAAATTGAACATAAATTCTCAATCTATGGGAGTTTGATGAATCTACCGTGGAAGGGCGCCAAGATTAACATCCTCGATACTCCGGGATCCTCTGACTTTGTAGGAGAAGTGGTATCCTCGTTTAGGGCGGCGGAAACTGCCGTGATGGTGATAAGCGCCACGGCGGGCATACAAATTGAAACCATCAAACTCTGGCGCAGACTGGATAATCGAAGGAAACCAAGAGTGGTGTTCGTGAACAAGATGGACCAGGAACGCGCTGATTTTCAGAAATCCTTGAACGATATAGAAGAGACATTCAAGATATCCGCTATTCCCCTCGTATTGCCGCTTGGCGAGGGTGCATCTCACAGTGGAATAGTCGATATCTTGCATATGAAATTGATCAGGGCCGGAGGGAAAGAAGTTGAATTACCCTCGGACATGAGCGAGGAGATTGCGAATTGGAGGGAAAAACTGATTGAGACGGCCGCCGAAGGCGATGACAAGCTTACCGAGAAATTCTTCGATAACGACACTCTCGATGGTCCGGATATTCTGAAGGGACTAAGGGAAGGGATGTTAGAGAGCGCCTTTGTGCCCGTACTGTGCGGCTCCGCGGCCATAGGCTCTGGTATTCGGAATCTACTTGATATCCTAACTGACTTATGCCTGCCGCCGGGATGTGAAAAAGAGCCTCAGGAGTATGGTGAACCGGTCCCCTACGACGACTCCGGAACCTTTTCTGGTTTCATATATAGAACTTCAATAGACAAGTTCTCGGGCAAAATAAGCTATATGAAGGTGGTGAGCGGCGCGCTCAGGGCGAGTGAGGCGTTCAACACTCGAGTTGGGAAGAAAGAACGCGTAACAAAAATTTTCCAGGTTAACGGCAAGAATCTCTATGAAACATCGGAGCTGATTGCGGGCGATTTAGGCGCGGTTACAAAACTCGATTCCGTGTTCACCAATGACACAATCGCCGCTGCCGCCGATGATATCCATTATAAAAGTCTCGCCCTACCCGTTCCTGTTTACACGATGGCTATCAATGCGGAGGCGAAGAAAGACGAGGACAAAATGAACGATTTCCTGCATAAGATAGCTGAGCAGGATCTCACATTCACGATTAGATTTGATGAGGAAACAAAGGAAACCATAATCTCCGGAATGGGAGAGATGCACATAAACAACATTTTTGAAAAGTTGTTACGTGAGTCCAAAATCCGGATCAAGACGCGGAAACCAAAGGTGCCCTACCGGGAGACAATTACGAGAAGCGCCGGCGCCGAATACACACACAAGAAGCAGTCAGGTGGGCATGGACAGTATGGGAAAGTGTTCATAAGGGTGAAACCCCTACAGAGGGGGGAAGAGTTTGAACTGACCAATGATATCAGAGGAGGAGCGATAAGCAAGGGCTATCTCCCCGGGATAGAAAAGGGACTTCGAGAGGCTATGGAAGAAGGTTTTCTTGCGGGATATCCAATGGTGGATATAGGAGTAAGCATATATGACGGCAAGGAGCACCCGGTGGATTCTTCGGAAATGGCGTTCAAGCTCGCGGCCAAGATGGCGCTGAAGAAGGCATATGAGAGCGCCGGTCCTGTTCTTCTCGAGCCGATGATAAACCTTACAGTTTTTGTTGAGGATCAATACCTTGGTGAGATACTCTCAGATCTCTCAGCCAAACGAGCAAGGGTTCAAGATCAAACTCCGATTGGAGGGGGGATTCAATGTGTGAAGGCAGTTGTACCCCAGGGGGAACTATTGACATATGCAATCGATATGAAGTCATTGACATCCGGTACGGGTGCCTACGAACTCGAATTCAGCCACTATGATACAGTGCGTGGAAAAGTTGCGCAGGATATCATCAATGCAAGTTCGAGCAAGTAGCCGCCTATTCCTGCCTGTTTCGGAACTATCTCCGCTCCGCCAAGGGCGTGTAGATTCTACTCTTGGTTATGCTCCGGTAGGCCGGTCGCATTATTCTGCCTCCTGAGAGAATCTCTTCAATCCGATGTGCGCACCATCCGACAATCCTGGATACCGCAAATAGTGAGGTAAACAAATCTCGTGGTATGTTCAAGCAACTGTACGCAAAACCCGAGTAGAAATCGACATTGGCGCTTATATCCTTGCTTTTTTTCGTCACCTCAGAAAAAACCCTTGGAGTGACTCTCTCAACAGTCTCATAAAGTTTGGACTCATCCCCCAGACCGATTGTGTTTGCCAGTTCGGAGGTCTTTTTCTTAAGCAACTCAGCTCGGGGATCCGATTTGGTGTAAACCGCGTGTCCCATTCCATACACCAAGCCGCGACGATCGAAGGTCTCCTTCTTCAGTATTCTGGCAATGTAGCGGCCTACCTCTTCCTCATCGGTCCAATCTTTCACCTTGTCCATTATGTCCTGCATCATAATACGAGCCTTTTCCACCGCGCCGCCATGAAGCGGTCCCTTCAGAGAGCCGATTGCGGCGCTGATGGCCGAATATGTATCAGTGTCCGTGGATGATACGACATGGGTTGTGAACGCGGAGTTGTTACCGCCACCATGCTCTGCATGAAGCACTAGGCAAAGGTCGAGAACTTCCGCTTCCAATCGTGTGTACGCCTGGTTTTCCCGAATCAGAATCAACAGGTTTTCGGCGGTTCCCTTGTCCCTATCCGGAGGGTGAATGAAAAGGTTCGCGCCCTCAAGATAGTGATGTTTGGCTTGAAATGCATATGCCGCAATCAAAGGGAATTTGCTAATCAGCTCTACGCTTTGCTTCAAAAGGTTCGAAATTTCGATGGAATCTGGAGATGGATCAAAGGAATACAGTGAAAGCACAGCTCGCGCCATCATGTTCATAAGGTTTTCACTGGGAACCTTGAGTATTATATTTTCCGTGAAATGCTCCGGCAATGCACGCAGAAGCCCCAGTTGCTCAGCGAAATCATTCAATTCCTGTCTTGTGGGAAGTTTCCCGAATAAGAGAAGAAACGCGGTTTCTTCGAAACCAAAGCGTCCTTCGCGCTGGAATGCGCTGACAATATCCCTGATATCCATGCCCCTGTAGCTGAGTACACCCGGGACTGGTATTTTCTCACCCTCGTTGATTATATATCCGTGCACCTGCCCTATTTCTGTAAGTCCAACCAGGACTCCAGTACCGTCTCTGTTGCGTAGTCCTCTTTTCACAGGATACTGCTCATACAACTTGGGGGGTATTCTATTCTGTTTGTCAGCGATACCCGCGAACTTGACGAAGAAGGGGTTGATTTCATTCATAGTTTATCCGATTCGAAGATAATATCGCGGATTATTCGATTTGCGGCAAGCCCGCGTTCCTCAAATTTGGTTGAAGGACGATAACTTGGTCTGGGCGACCATTTCCTGTGACGGTTTTTCAAACCCTTGGCGCCCTCAAGTAAGCTGAGTATTTGTCCGGCGTAAGGCTCCCAGTCCGTCGCGATATGGATATATGCCCCGGGTTTCAACGCGCGGGAAAGCAGTTCGATAAATCGAGGTTCAATCAGTCTCCTTTTCTGATGTCGTCTTTTGGGCCAGGGGTCCGGAAACCAGATATGAAAACCATCCACACTCTCTTCTGCAAGCATTTCCCTTACCACCTCGACGGCGTCATGTTCGATAATGCGGATGTTTTTGAGTTCTTCCTGATTTATCCACCAAAGCAGCTTACCGATACCAGGTCTATATACCTCTATCCCCAATATACTCCAAGTTGGATTCTCCCCAGCCAGCCTTCTGGTGGAGTCACCCATCCCAAAACCAATTTCCACGATGCGTCGATTGGTATTAGGACAGTTCTCCTCCCAATTGATTTTTTCTTTCTTGAACGGGAGTATCCAATCGGACGCGTAATCGGAATAGGCTTTTCTTTGAGCCTTCGATATCCTGGAAGCCCGAGCGACATAACTCCTTACGAAAGGCAGCCTATCGGACACAGCATAGATCTCGACACGCAGTGAAGTAACTCAAGTAGGCTATAAAAGAGACTCCAATCTTTCCCTGATGAATGTCGATTTCTCCTTTAGCCCCACATCCCCGGCTTCGAATAGCAGACTATCCGCTTTGAAAGGATTCAGTCTAACCCTGCCGCCCGCATTCTCAATCATAGCCATAACCTTGTCAACCGAGATAATTGACAGCCTTCCAAACTTAACTTGAACCACTCCCCTTCTCTCCTTGAGACTGATAACTCTCAATTTTTTACAGATTACCCTGATTTCCGCAATCGATACCAAACTATGAACCTCATCAGGTGGTGGTCCAAAACGGTCGTGAAGCTCACAGCGCAACCGTTCAATATCCTCATCGTTTTCGACGGCCGCGATTTTCTTGTAAATGTCCATTTTTGCAGATTCGTCACTGATATATCTATCCGGGATGAATCCCGAATATTCGAGTTCCAAGTAAGTTTCGTGATTTCCATCTTCCCGCGAACCTTCGACCAGTTTCCGGATGGCGTCCTCCAAGAGTCTTAAGTACAAATCGAATCCCACAGAGTAGATGTCGCCCGACTGCTCGGCACCCAGCAGATTTCCGGCGCCGCGAACTTCCATATCCTTCATGGCTATTTTGAAGCCGGATCCAAGTTCCGTGTGATTTCCAATAGTTTGAAGTCGTTTCATCGATAATTCGCTGATTTGCATGCCTTCGGGATATAGTAAGTATGCGTACGCGATACGATCTGAGCGGCCCACCCTTCCACGCAGCTGGTATAGCTGGCTGATTCCATACATATCCGCTCGATCAATTATCATTGTATTAACATTGGGAATATCGATTCCGTTTTCAATAATCGTGGTGGAAATCAGAACTTGAAAAGCTCCATGGATGAAGCGATGCATCACGTCTTCAAGTTTGCTGGCCTGCATCTGTCCATGGGCAATTTCCATCATCACCTCAGGTACCAGGTTTTGGAGGAAGGCTCTCACCTCATTGAGACTTTCAATCCGATTGTGCAGGTAGTATACCTGCCCTCCCCGTTCAGTCTCGTTTCGGATTGATCTGCTGACGAGCTCCGGTTCAAAGTGCTGAATGAACGTTTCGATCGGGCGCCGATTACTTGGTGGGGTCTTGAGCAGCGATATATCTCTTATTCTGACAAGCGACATATGCAGGGTTCGAGGAATCGGAGTTGCCGAGAGCATAAGGCAATCCACGGAGGCCTTTAATTCCTTGAGCCGTTCCTTGTCCTTTACGCCGAATCTTTGCTCCTCATCGATTATCAACAGACCAAGTTTTTTGAAACTTACATCATTCGAAAGTATCCTATGCGTTCCTATTACAATATCAATCTCTCCGCGGGCAAGTTCATTCAACACCCTCTTTCGCTCACCCGCTTCTACCAGGCGGCTGAGCATGGCTATCTTCACCGGAAATCTTTTAAATCGTTCACTGAAGCTCTCATAATGCTGCTCGGCCAGAATGGTGGTTGGACAGAGATAGGCCGCCTGTTTTCCACCCATAACGGATTTGAACGCGGCTCGCATCGCGATTTCCGTCTTACCATATCCGACATCGCCACACACGAGCCTATCCATGGATCTCGGAGATTCCATATCGTTCTTCACCTCCCTGGTAACAGCCTGTTGATCCCTGGTTTCCTGCCACGGGAACGCCGCTTCAAAACTCATCTGAAAATCATCATCCTTTGGAAATGCAAATCCACTGCCAATCTGTCTTCGGGCGTAGAGTTTAACCAGCCTATCGGCGAGGTTGACGACGGAGCGTTTGACCCGGGTTTTCTTTTTCTCCCAAGACAGACCGCCGAGTCTATCCAGTTTCGGTTTTCTGCCCCCTTGTCCTATATAGCGCTGCAAGAGATTAACCTGTTCAATGGGAACAAATATTGTTTCCTCGTTTCCATAGCGCACGGAGATATAATCCCGTTCCAAGCCGATTGCCTTTATCCTCTTTATACCCAAGAACTGCCCGATCCCATAATTGATGTGTACAAGCAGATCGCCTGGTTCCAGGTCAACAAAAGTATCGATTTTGCTGCTATCCACCCTGCTGACGGACGCCGCCCGTCTATTCCTGCGACCAAATATTTCATTTTCTTGGGTTACCAATAATTTCGATTTTGAAAGCATGAAGCCGGCGGACAGGGGGGCGGGGATAACGTGAACGGCCTGTATCTCCCGCAGTAGATATTCAATTCTCTTGGCCTGAGATTCGCTTTCGGCGAATACATAGATTTTGAAGCCCGCGTTTCCAAGGGAATTGAATTCATCGCTCATAAGGGAGACATTGCCAAGAAATGAGTATCCAGGCTCGCACGCGAAATCGTAAGTTTTTGAACAACCTTCCTCGCGGAGCGAGTGTATATAGAAATTCCTCTTGGAGTTGCTCTGAAATGATTTGAAATCAGCTAACTGAGTGTCTGGCGCCGGTATGGGTAGGGCTTGCTCAACGGCCCTATCGTAGAGTTCCTTATATTCTTTGCGAATGCCGGCTTCGGCTATTTCAAGTCCCTGGTAATCCAGAAATACACATACCGAATTGTCGGGAAGATAGTCCAGCAATGTACCGGCATTGTCGAAGGCCAGTGGATAAAACACCTCTTCGCCCCTCCAGTCTCCTCCCCTTCCCAGGGCTTCGAGTACCTCTTTGAAACCTTCATCGGGAAGCTTCGATCTAAGCGCGGAGATTGTCTCCTCATCCCAAAGCACCTCTCGCAGCGGATGCAGGGTAATCTGATTCAACGAGGCGGTGGAAGCCTGGCTTAGCGGATCAAAGCGTCTTAGTTCGTCGACTCTGTCCCAGCTAAATACAATTCTAATCGCCCTCTCCTCGCCTAGGGGAGCGATGTCAAGCACCTCTCCTCGCAGAGCGAACTCGCCAGGAACACAGACTCTGGACACCCTTGAGTAGCCGAATTTCTGCAAACTTGCCGCTATTTCGCCTGTGTCTATCTGTTCGCCGACGCGCAGTTCCATTAGAGAATCTCGAATTGTCTGGGGCGGTGGCAAAAAACCCAGAGCCGCTTTCAATGTAGTTACCAGTATTTTACAATGGACGGAGACAAGTCGCGCCAGCGCGAATGCCCGTCTTCCGAAAATTTCGGCCTGAGGTGAAACGCCTCTATATAACATTGAACCCCACCAGGGGAATTGCACAACTTCGGATATGAACAGGGATAAATCGGATACCAATGAATCAGCCTCCGTTTCATCAGCCGTTATTACCAGTAAGGTTCCCTCTGTGACTCCGGCAAGCTTTGAAAGAATCAAGGCGCCCCATGGGCCTTGAATTCCCCTCGCTTGGAGGGGGAAGGCATCCTCACGCCAGCCACGCTCGAGTTTTCCCCAATCAGGCATCGAACTTAAGGCTTCTTCGAGCAATGATTTAAATTGATTCAACATGGAGGCTTACCGATATTTCATTAGAATGGGGGTATTCAACTCACTTTTTGGGCGGTTCCGGCAAACCGCAACCCGGGGGAATTATGTTACGTCGGCTGGTATTTCCACTCTTCTTCATGCCCATAGTGACGTTCAGCGTCCAAGCTGAGGCACTGTTTAGCATACGATATCACAATAAGAAAATCTATTATCCAGGTGAACGGATAGAATTGAAACTCACTCTCTCCAATCCTGGAAATTCAGCTTTGACTTTTTACATTTCGGATGATCCAAGACGCAGTTTTGGCTTCGATTTACGATCTTTGACCGGCGAACCTATGCCCCTCGCATCCGAATTTGCCATGGCCCTCCAGGCTGGTGCTGTGTATCGGGTAGTTCATCTAGGACCAGGGCAGGATTTATCGATTAGAGCTCCCCTAAATGTTTGGATTGCTCCTTTGAATCCCGGGCAATATCGACTAACGGGCTTTTTTTATCCACAGATGAGAAGAACGGACTCGGTGGTCATAAGGTCAGAATCCACATTGGACCTGACAATAATGCCCGAAACAGAGGCGCGTTGGGCGGAGGAACTCGATCTGGAAATACGCCTGGCCCTGATTGACAGGAATCTTGATCCCTGGGGTGTTGTGTCTGAAACCCTGTTAAATCGTCGAGAACTGAAATTCAATCGGGCCGCTCTTTATTTAGACTTCGACTCACTTGCCAGAATAAGCAACATGATCGAAACTCCGGAGATCCTCAAGAAATCCCTGCTTCGAGGATCGTGGAATGACATTCCCGGGTTCGAGCATCCAACCGTAGACTATGAGCTAAGATCGTACCTTGTGTCTCGAAATGAGGCTGAGCTTAACGTAAAGGCACTATATAAACCATATGGTGAAGACTTCTCCAGGAATCTCAGGTTTTACCTTCACAATCCCGAAGGATTTTGGCAAATTCGTCGAGTCGAACTGCTAAGCGATGCCGATTCGAAACCGCTAAGCTACTCTAACTTGGATCCTCGGGAGGTGGTTTCAGAGCTGCTAAGGGCCGTTCAACGGGGTGACTGGGAGATTGCATTGCGCTATCTGGATATAAGCGATATGGTAATGCACCGGCCTGAGTATAAGAACAGATGGAAGGATATGAGCGCGGCTGAACACCGAAGAGCGTTGGAAGAGTATCAGAGAAAACTGATAACCGGACAACTTGAGGACAGTGACAGCCCATTGAAAGACATTGACAGGTGGGAAATAAGCCGTGTGAACTACACCGATGCGGTCGGCTCGGTGATAATCGAGAATACGAAAACTCATGACACAGCCGCAGGACCGATGGAACAGGTAACTCTCTACACCTTCCATCTCGAGAAAGGTTCCGCGCCCGACGAGCGATGGAGAATTGTTCGATATAATACGAGCATCAGGAGATAGAATTCTGATGACCATTCTAATAGTCGCCGGTGACAAGGCTCTAAAAGCAAGATTTCACAGGTATTTCGGTCATATCGGGTACAGTATAATACAGTATGAGAATCCCTTGAAAGCGATGGACAATCTCGAGGAAATTTCCCCTGATGTACTGATATGCAATGCTTCCGACTATCCAAGGCATTGGAAAATTGTCGTCAAACAGGTTAGGGAGAACCGAAAACGTAGTGATGTCGTTGTGGTTTTATTGATTGCAAACGATTTTGATTCAAACGAAGCGGACAAGGCGGCAACCCTGGGGGTAAATATCCTTTTTTGGGGTGCGATGGAAACGATTGATGATTTTGAAAACCTGAATAACAGGATAAGCAGGTACAAATCCCCCCCCGGACTATTTAAGAAATCCTCATGGTTTCCCCAGGACGAAAATCCGGTGTCATTCGTCTTCTGTCACCCGGGGGATTTTAGAATGATTACAGGATATTTTGTTGAATTAACTACGACAGGCGGGGTTTTTCGACCGAAGGAACCTGGCGAGATTGCCGATCTCGCAGTCGGAACCGTCTTGAAGGCTTGTTCGATGAAAATCGCTTCGCTGCTGATTTCATTGCAGGTCAGAATCACCCGCAATCTCGGAACCCTGTCTCTGGCTTTTATCGACTTCGAACGCGATGGTTTTGAGAATTTCCTGAAGGAGATGCGCCGGCACGTTGCTTCAAAGTAGCATTCATGCTCTCTTTTAAGGTACATCAAACCCAATTACAATACTTGCTATGCACGCGTATAAGAGCAAGCTATTCACCTCCGAAAGTGTAAGCGAGGGGCATCCAGACAAGGTGTGCGATATCATTTCCGACGCAATTCTGGACAGGGCCTTGTCCCTTGATTCGAAAGCCAGGGTTGCTTGTGAGTGCTATGCATCAACAGGGCTTGTCCTAGTGGGTGGAGAAATAAGCACCGAGGGTTACATCGATATAATTCAAACAGCTCGTGATGTCCTGGGCGAAATCGGCTACACGGATCCCGCGGATGGCATAGATAATCTGTCCTGCTCAATTCTGTCAGTCATTAGGCCCCAATCCAGCGATATAGCCCAGGGGGTAAATATAGGCGAGGGACTTCATAAGGCCTTGGGGGCCGGAGATCAGGGAATGATGTTCGGGTATGCGTGCCGGCAGACAGATGAATTGATGCCGGCTCCGATTCAATACGCACACCAGATAATGAAGAAGGCCGCCGAGGTAAGAAAATCGGGAATTTTGAATTTTCTCAGGCCGGACGCCAAATGCCAAGTAACGGTACGATACCGCGACGACAGACCGGTGCATATCGACACCATTGTACTATCGCACCAGCATACAGAAACCGTCAGCCATGAGACTGTAAGCGATGCTCTGATCGAAAGCGTCATACGCCCCGCGCTGCCCGCTGAGTTAATCAGCAGGCGGACGGCCATTCATATCAATCCAACCGGCAGATTTGTCACAGGCGGGCCAAATGCGGATACAGGTTTAACCGGAAGAAAAATAATTGTGGACACCTATGGTGGATATTCCCGGCACGGGGGGGGTGCGTTTTCCGGCAAAGATCCGACAAAGGTTGATCGGTCGGCCGCGTATATGGCCCGATATATGGCGAAAAATCTTGTTGCCGCCAATATTGCCGACGAAGTCGAGATTCAACTCGCATACGCAATCGGAATGGCGAATCCAGTATCCTTACTGGTGAACACGTTTCAAACCAAGCGGGTAGATGATGTAATTGCGAAAAAGCTATATGAGATATTCGATCTCACTCCGGCGGGTATCATCCGAACACTCGATTTACAACGTCCAATCTACAGGGAAACTGCCGCATATGGACATTTTGGGCGCTCGGAATTTCCCTGGGAAAAAGTGGATAAAGTCGAACTTATCCAAGAGATGATGGGTTAGGATGACTCGGAAAGCAAGGTGGTGGGTAAGTAGGGGTGACAAAATTGGGTGTCTGCTCTGCCCCAGGCTCTGTGTGCTCTCGGTGGGCGAAACGGGGTTCTGCGGAGCCAGGAGGCATGAATCAGGTGGATTATCCATTCCTGGATATGGTATGGTTACAGCGGAATCGCCAGATCCAATAGAAAAAAAACCCTTATACCACTTCTACCCGGGGGAAAGAGCTTGGTCTGTCGGCTTTGCCGGCTGTAACTTGCATTGCCCATTCTGTCAGAACCATGGTATCGCCCGCGCCAGCCCTGATTCAGGGCGCTTTACCCCCCCCTCAAGGGTAATCGACGATGCAATCCGCTCGGATGCGGGCATCGTCGCATATACATATTCAGAGCCAGGCATACACTTCGAATATCTCATGGATTGCGCCGGCTTGGCCTCCAGCGCCGGACTGAAAAATGTTCTTGTCACTAATGGAAATCTTAATTCAAAACCGGCCTTGGAATTGTTAAGCAGGATGGATGGAGTGAATATCGATTTGAAGTCATGGAATTCCAAGTACTACGAGGAGACGCTCGGCGGGAACCTGAAGGCGGTAAAGAATTTCATTGAGACGGCTTTGGCGCATTGCTGGGTGGAGCTAACCACCCTGGTGGTGCCGGGAGACAACGACGACGAGAATGAAATCAAAGCGATAAGTGAGTGGATCGCAACTCTATCGAATAATATTCCCTTCCATCTTTCCGCCTATCATCCCGCCCACAAATACAGCAGGCCGGCGACAAGCGCCAGCAAACTGAAACAAGCTCATGACATCGCATCAGAGAAATTACACTTCGTGTACATCGGCAATCTCGGGATTGAGAATAGCACCCGATGTTCAAGCTGCAGGCACGTCCTCATCTCACGCAGCGTTTATAGGGTGCGAATGTCAATGTTGGGTGGAAATTGCCCCAAATGCGGAGTGGGAGTGCCGGGAGTGTTCAAATAGGCAAATGTGAACTAATTACGCATATATGGTAGCTTCGATGCAACCATGGCAATCTCCTCCGCTGCCGCCGCCAAGACGGACATCGAATCCCAAGAGCCGTCCAGCAAGGCCCTCCGCTGCGGTTCCGGCATCGAAGACTCCCAATTCAGCCCCCCCGCGACAACGGTTTTTTTCTCAAGGTCGATCGACACGACAGTATCCGGATTAGACTCAATGAGTGTTTGAAGCGCCGTGATTTCGACAGCTGCCAATTGCAACGCGGGTATTCCCAAGGAAGAGCAATTCCCGGCAAAAATTTCGGCGAAGGACTCCCCGATGATGGCTCGGATACCGTAATCCCTGAGGGCCTGAGGGGCATGTTCACGGGAGGACCCACATCCAAAGTTGGAATTCACAATGAGCACAGGATTTTTCGCCCAACGACTATCATCGAAGGGATGATTCTTTTTTCCACCCTTTTCATCAAACCTCTCATCGTTAAAAGCGAAGGCGCCAATACCGTCGAAAGTAACACACTTCATGAATCGAGCGGGAATGATTCTGTCAGTATCTATGTCATTGCCCCTCACCGCTATCCCCCTGCCACTGATTCTCTGTATTTTCCTCATCGTCAAACCAGCCCTGCTTTTTTAACATCAACAATCTCTCCCGCAATCGCCGCAGCCGCAGCCATCGCTGGACTCATCAGGAGGGTTCTACCCGTGGAGGAACCCTGCCTGCCAATGAAATTTCGATTGGAAGTGCTCGCGGACAGCTGGCGGCCCTCCAATCTATCCGGATTCATAGCCAGGCACATCGAACAACCCGCCAGGCGCCACTCAAAACCCGCCTCGGTAAAAATGACATCCAAGCCCTCCGACTCCGCGGCGGCTGCCACTTCCTGACTACCCGGCACCACCAGGGCCCTTACACCCGCGGCTACTTCTCGTCCCTTGGCAATTGACGCGGCCTCCCTGAGGTCGCCGAGTCGTCCATTGGTACAGGAGCCAATGAAAACCACATCAATCTTTTTGCCAATCATTCTTTCACCTGGAGAAAATCCCATGTGTTCATAAGCGCGCCTGGCGTTCTCCCTCTCAGAGGCTGGAAGTGAGCTGATTCGGGGTAGCGATTCATCAATCGAGACAGCCTGACCCGGATTTATTCCCCAGGTAAGCATTGGCTTGAACTTGGATGCCGAGAAAACCACCTCGTCATCGAACACCGCGTCAACATCGGACCTCATTTCCTCGCCGAAGGCCTTCATGGAATCGTAATCTCTGATAAATGGACGGCCCTTCAACCACTCATAGGTTTTATCATCCGGATTGATATAGCCAACGCGCGCGCCTCCCTCAATGCTCATGTTGCAAAGGGTCATGCGTTCTTCCATACCCAACTCACCAATCGCCTCACCAGCATATTCATAGGCATAGCCCAAACCACCAGTAACTCCAAGCCTCCTGATGATTGTAAGGATTATGTCCTTGGCGCTTACTTCGCTGGGTTTTCGACCATTTACAACTATTCTTCGCACTTTTAGCTTTTCGATGGCCATTGTTTGGGTGGCCAAAATATCCCTAACCTGGCTTGTTCCCACTCCAAACGCGATCGCTCCAAAAGCCCCATGGGTGGAGGTATGGGAATCTCCACACGCGATAGTCATACCGGGTTGGGTAAGACCCTTCTCAGGCCCTACAACATGCACCACTCCCTGCCTTCCGGATTCAGGCCCGAAGTAAGTGATACCATGTTTTCTGGTGTTGTTCTCAAGGGTCTTGAGCATTTCTTCCGCAAGCGGGTCGGGATACGGCCGACCGATTGTATCGGTGGGAACTATATGATCGGCAGTCGCAAAGGTGTTCCGCGGGAATGGAACGGTTCGCCCACTTGTTTGGAGCATTGCAAAAGCCTGCGGCGAGGTGACTTCATGGATAAGGTGCAATCCAATGAATAATTGATCTTGACCTGAGGGAAGGGTTCCAACCTTGTGCCTCGTCCAAACCTTTTCAAGCAGGCTCTTCCCAGCCATCGAAACCTCCTACCAGTTCACGCTCCCCCGCATTATAGCAACTTTCAAAGTGTACAATCCATCCTGCTGATAGGGTACAGAAAACTTAAGAATCCTAAATCATGATGCCTGATTCTCCTTTTCCCATTCTCTAAAATAGATCCATATTCAAATACTTTCTTTCACTCCAGGTAGTTCCTGCAATATGTCGCAACCTGGCGGCAACCAACATCAGAGCTGACTCTCCATCTGGAAAAGAGCCGATGAGACCTGTCCTTCCGCGGATCTCCTTCATGGTTTACTCCAGGCTGTTATTGGTCCGGATTCGTTTCCAATGCTTAAAGCGGGAAAACCATGGTGGGAGAAGGTCTCTTCCGAACCGGAGCGAACAAGTTCAGCAGCCTTGCCAAATTTCATATTGCTCAGTTTTCCGGCTATCTGTTCCTTACTTTCTTTGCCGCCTCTTCCAGGTTTTCCTTTAGCATGGATGGCCATTGCTTCTTCGACTGAAATCTCACGCCGCTTATATCGTTC
>Ga0056110_100011_pt1 | contig 82078 bp, 77 predicted proteins | sample WorMetloBBELIZE1_FD_83873 | JGI IMG/M metagenome (GOLD analysis project Ga0056110, IMG submission 83873) | Marine gutless worms symbiont microbial communities from Max Planck institute for Marine Microbiology, Germany - Olavius longissimus B... ... | reverse complement strand
GTCTATATTGTTAAAGAGCTTTCCTGTTGAGCTTTGCTCAAAACAGGACGGCCATTTTAGCGAGTTAAAGTTTAGTGTCAATCACTTTTTTCAAACTTTCTTCAAGCGTTTCCGCTTGGCTAATTTGGCTTGCTAACCTCGACTTCGTTTCTTTCGAAGCGTTGCCGTGTCAGCGAGGTGGCATTATAGAGATTGCGATCACATTGGCAAGCCCTTTTTCTCGTTTTTTTTGATTTTTTTATCGTTCGGATAAATTTGCATCAAAAGCGGTCAAAAGAGCACGTTGTTTCTACAGTTCTCTGAATTTATCTGCGAAAAGAGCCACTTTTTCCCAATTGGTGTACTCCACCTCTTTGGTCGTATCAGTTTCGCCACCCGTCATCGACATAATGAACCTAATCATAGTTCTGTCGAACCAGCTGTAACGTGGGTAATAAAGTGCACCAGCAAAAACACCGATTAGCGTTGGTTTCCAAGGCGACTTAATTAGGAACTTGCGAATGTAGGCACTACCTTCAGGTGTATCCTTTCCTTGGTCCTCTTTACGAGCGGTTAAGTTTACGCAGAAAAATGCCACTTTATTTTGCTCCAATTGATTGAGGTTTCGCTCAATAAACTGGTATAGCTTTTTATTAAGATGGCCATAGCGAATAGAGGCGCCTATCAATACTCTGTCGTATTGGCTGAAGTCAATCGTCTCAACATTATGTAAATCCACCAGCTCACAATCGAAATCTGGAAGTTGTTCATCTACATAGTGGAGAATTTTTTTAGTCTGCCCTTCGCGGGAAGAGTATAGAAATAATGCTTTTGCCACGATTTCCCCTTAGCTACGCCAAAACGTCGGCGTAAGTAGAATAAGTAAGGTAAAGATTTCCAAACGACCAAACAGCATAGAAACTATCAATACCCATTTTGCTTTGTCGTTAACATCACCAAAGTGAAGCGCCACTTCTCCCAAGCCAGGACCGAGGTTGTTCAGAGTCGCAGCCACCGCTGAGAACGCACTAAGCTCATCCATTCCTGTTGCAATCAACCCCAACATACAAACCACAAATACCAATGCGTATGCGGAGAAGAAACCCCAAACCGCATCGACAACACGTTGCGGTAGGGCACTGCCACCTACTTTGATGGTGTAAACCGCGCGTGGATGGACTAAACGTTTTAGTTCACGCGCACCTTGTAAGGTAAGAAGCAGGATACGGATCACTTTCATGCCGCCGCCTGTTGAACCAGCACAACCACCGATAAAAGAAGAGAACAATAACAGCACAGGTAAGAAGAGCGGCCAATCCGCAAAACCTGTTGTCGTAAAGCCCGCTGTTGTGGATATTGATACGGTTTGGAACAGAGCCTGATCGAAAGCATCGTATGTCGATGTGTAAGAGTGATGTTTCAGTAATAATAGAAAGCAAATGATAAATAGCAGCACTTGAATAAACAAGAAGGCGCGAAACTCAGGATCTTTCCAGTAATACTTGGGATGTACGCCACCTGATGCAAATGCAGCAAAGTGCAGCGTGTAGTTACATGCAGATATAAGCAGAAAAACCACAGTAATCAGGTTAATCGCGTAACTATCAAAATATCCGATGCTGGCATCGTGGGTAGAGAAGCCGCCAATAGCAATGGTGGAAAAGCTGTGACTGATGGCGTCAAATGGCGTCATACCAGCTAACCAAAAAGCCGAAGCACAGGCGATAGTCAGGCTCAGATAGATGTACCAAAGCGCCTTAGCAGTTTCTGCTATGCGCGGCGTCACTTTAGTGTCCTTGACTGGACCAGGGATCTCGGCGCGGTAAAGCTGCATACCACCAATGCCAAGTACTGGCAAAATCGCCACCGCTAATACGATGATTCCCATACCGCCGAACCACTGCAGTAACTGTCGATAGAATAGAATCGCTTTAGGTAACTCATCCAAACCAACAATAACGGTCGCCCCGGTCGTCGTGAGAGCAGAAAACGATTCAAAAAACGCATCTGTCACTGAGACGTTCGGGTTGTCAGCAATGAGAAAGGGGATCGAGCCTGCACTGCCAAGTACTGTCCAGAATAAGACGACAATAAGAAAGCCATCTCGAGCTTTAAGCTCGTGCTTATACCTGCGGTTTGGGTACCAACAAACGGCCCCACAAAACAGCAGAACAAAAAATGTCGTGACAAAAGGCACACCAGCACCATCTCGATAGATCAGCGCAACGAGTGCTGGCGCAAGCATAGTGACACTAAAGAGTGCGAGCAGTAGCCCGACGATTCGAATAATTGAACGAAATTGCATGGATAAATTGACTAGCGAAGCTGTCCCTGTTGCTTCCTGTTTTTCATTATTGTCCGTCTAGCGGAGTGACAATTGCCTTTGCCCCGCTTTTATTGATGATTGCTTGGGTAAACGCGCTCACTTCTCGAAGCTCAATTTCCACCACTAATACGACCTGATCGCTGTATTCAGCCTCGACTTCTATCGCACCAAATTGCGGCATGATTGATTGTGCGATAGGCATAAACCCATAGTCTAACGTTAGTCTGAGCTTTGTGGTTATTTTTTTCTCAATAGTTTGAAGCAGCTTGAGCGCTTGTTGAACCCCACCCCCATACGCTTTAACCAAGCCGCCTGTACCTAACTTGATTCCACCAGAGTATCGCGTGACCACAGCCGTGATCTCCCCCACCCCAGATCCAGACAGCTGCGCCAGGATTGGTTTGCCTGCCGTCCCTGAAGGTTCTCCATCATCACTAAAGCCCCACTTCATCGAATCTTCTGGTCGACCAGCAACAAAGCCCCAACAGTTATGTCTAGCATCAGCGTGTTTAGCTTTGATTTGATCAACAAATGCTTTTGCAGCTTCGATACTTGGCGTGTGTGCCAAATAAGTAATGAAGACGCTCTTTTTAATTTCTTCTTCAAATTGAGCGGGCTCTGCTGGAATCAGATAAGGCTTGTCATTCATAGGATTATGGATTCATGTCTATTTGCCTGAAGTCTATCACGAGTGTGATTTACCCGTCGCATAAGATCTGCCACAGCGCACAATGTTAAACACTTGTTTAAAAAATGTATTGAAATTAAACAATCCACGATCCAAACTAACCTTACTGGTCAAACCAGAACAAAAATAAAACGACTTCCTCGATACCTATTTGCCGAGGTACACGGCGTCGTTGAAATAGGTATACAGACAATCCACGATTGTATGTCATGGAGATAGACAATGATTTACCAAGCCGAAACCCTACAGGTAAAGGAAATACAAGATGGTATTGCAGAGCTAAGCTTCTGCTCTCCAAAATCCGTCAACAAACTCGACCTAGCGACATTAGAATCGCTAGATAAAGCTCTTGATGCGCTCATTGCCCATCAAGGCCTCAAGGGGTTGTTGCTCACTTCAGATAAAGACGCATTCATTGTAGGCGCAGACATTACCGAGTTTTTAGGTCTGTTTGCTAAAACGGATGCCGAGCTCGACCAATGGCTGCAATTTGCTAATAGCATCTTTAACAAATTAGAAGACTTACCCGTTCCGACCATCTCAGTGATCAAAGGCCACGCTCTTGGTGGCGGTTGTGAATGTGTGCTAGCAACAGACATGCGTATTGGTGACAAAACCACCAGCATCGGCCTACCAGAAACGAAACTGGGAATCATGCCGGGCTTTGGTGGTTGTGTACGCTTACCTCGCGTTATTGGCGCAGACAGCGCAATGGAAATCATCACCCAAGGTAAAGCATGCCGAGCTGATGAAGCATTGAAAATTGGCTTACTCGATGCTGTTGTAGAGCCTGATGCTTTATACGAATCAGCACTACAAACTCTTAACTCTGCAATTAATGAGAAACTTGACTGGCAAGCACGCCGAGCACAGAAAACATCGCCTCTAACGCTGAGTAAGCTTGAATCAATGATGAGCTTCACCATGGCGAAGGGTCTGGTGGCACAAAAAGCAGGTCCTCACTACCCTGCCCCAATGACAGCCGTTATCACGATTGAAGAAGGTGCTCGCTTTGCACGTAATGAAGCGTTAGACATTGAACGTAAGCACTTCGTGAAATTGGCTAAATCGGAAGAAGCAAAATCACTCGTTGGCCTATTCCTTAATGATCAATACATCAAAGGCATTGCGAAAAAAGCAGCGAAGTCAGCAAGTAAAGACACGCAACGTGCAGCCGTATTAGGTGCAGGTATCATGGGTGGCGGCATTGCTTACCAATCAGCGCTAAAAGGTGTGCCAGTCTTAATGAAAGACATCGCGCAAGCATCGCTCGACCTAGGCATGACTGAAGCATCTAAGCTGCTGAATAAACGCTTATCTCGCGGTCGCATTGATGGCTTTAAGATGGCGGGTATTTTAGCGTCAATCACACCGAGCCTACATTACGCAGGTATTGAAAACTCTGATGTGATTGTTGAAGCTGTAGTAGAAAACCCGAAAGTAAAAGCAGCAGTTTTAAGTGAAGTTGAATCCCATGTCGGTGACGACACCGTTATCACCTCAAACACCTCGACGATTCCTATCAACCTATTGGCAAAATCACTAAAACGCCCAGAAAACTTCTGTGGTATGCACTTCTTCAACCCAGTGCATCGTATGCCTCTTGTTGAGATCATCCGTGGTGAGCACACCTCTGATGAAACCATCAATCGTGTTGTGGCGTATGCTGCGAAAATGGGCAAATCACCAATTGTCGTTAATGACTGCCCAGGGTTCTTCGTTAACCGCGTATTGTTCCCATACTTTGGCGGCTTCAGCATGCTACTTCGTGATGGTGCTGACTTTACGAAAATCGACAAAGTCATGGAGCGTAAGTTTGGCTGGCCGATGGGACCGGCGTACTTGCTTGACGTAGTCGGCATTGATACCGCGCACCACGCACAAGCTGTGATGGCTGACGGTTTCCCTGAGCGTATGGGTAAACAAGGTCGTGATGCGATTGATGCACTGTTCGAAGCAGACAAATATGGTCAGAAAAATGGTAATGGCTTCTACAGCTACACCATAGATAAAAAAGGTAAGCCGAAGAAAACCTTCTCCGAAGCGATCTTACCGGTACTTGCTGACGTTTGTGCCGATAAGCAGGACTTTGACGATCAGACCATCATTCAACGTATGATGATTCCAATGATTAACGAAGTGGTGCTGTGCCTACAAGAAGGCATCATCGCGACTCCGCAGGAAGCAGATATGGCATTGGTTTATGGTCTTGGTTTCCCTCCATTCCGCGGTGGCGTATTCCGCTATCTAGACAGCGTGGGTATTGCTGAATACGTTGAAATGGCAAAACAACACGCCGAGCTAGGTGCGATGTACCAAGTACCGCAAATGCTGATTGATATGGCGGCGAAAGGTGAAAGCTTTTACGGTGCACAACAGCAAGGTTCTATCTAAGGAGGGATTCTAAAATGACTAATCAAACAAGAAATGTTGTCGTAGTCGATTGTCTACGTACTCCAATGGGTCGCTCTAAAGGTGGTGCTTTCCGTCATACACGAGCAGAAGATCTATCTGCGCGCCTAATGACAGGCATTCTTGCGCGTAACCCACAAGTGAACCCAAGCGAGATTGAAGACATCTACTGGGGCTGTGTACAGCAAACACTAGAGCAAGGCTTTAACGTTGCACGTAATGCGGCGCTGCTTGCTGGTCTGCCGATTGAAATTGGCGCCGTGACGGTGAACCGCTTGTGTGGCTCATCAATGCAAGCGCTTCACGATGGTACACGTGCCATCATGACTGGCGATGCTGAAATCTGCCTAATTGGTGGTGTTGAGCACATGGGGCATGTGCCAATGAACCACGGTGTAGACTTTCACCCAGGTATGTCAAAGAACGTAGCAAAAGCTGCGGGCATGATGGGCTTAACGGCTGAAATGCTTGGTAAATTACATGGTATTAGCCGTGAGCAACAAGACGAGTTTGCCGCTCGCTCTCACGCTCGTGCGCACGCAGCAACCGTAGAGGGTCGTTTTAAAAACGAAATTCTACCAATTGAAGGCCACGCAGCAGACGGCACACTGTTCACTCTGGATTACGACGAAGTGATTCGCCCTGAAACATCCGTTGAAGGTCTATCTCAACTTCGCCCAGTGTTCGACCCTGCAAACGGTACAGTAACAGCCGGTACATCATCGGCTCTGTCCGATGGTGCATCAGCGATGTTGATCATGAGCGAAGAGAAAGCCAATGAACTTGGCTTGAAGATTCGTGCACGTATTAAAGGCATGGCCATTGCGGGCTGCGATCCTTCTATTATGGGTTACGGTCCTGTACCTGCGACGAAAAAAGCGCTCAAGCGTGCCGGTCTTTCAATTGAAGACATGGATGTGGTTGAGCTAAACGAAGCATTTGCCGCGCAGTCTCTGCCGTGTGCTAAAGACTTAGGCCTGCTTGATGTTATGGATGAGAAGGTCAACCTTAACGGTGGTGCGATAGCATTGGGTCATCCACTAGGCTGTTCTGGTTCACGTATCTCAACAACGTTGATCAACCTAATGGAAGCGAAAGACGCGAAATACGGTCTGGCCACCATGTGTATCGGTTTGGGTCAGGGCATTGCGACAGTATTTGAACGACCATAACAGTTCAAGACGTTGTTGTAGTGATCGAGCCAACAATCATAAGCAAATGAACTAGTACTAAAATTTTTAGTATTACACTTAAGGGCGACAATTGATGTCGCCCTTTTTGTTTTACATCAAACATGCATGAAGAGCATACATTAAATGCTCAAGTTTCATTTTATTCATAGACAAAGAAGACATACACTTAGACCAGTTGATATCTTGCTGCATGTGACCCAGAGTCATGCTACCGCACAATCGGAGAACCTTATGTTTAATGCTCTAGTTCTAAATCAAGAAGACAAACGTACTATCGCTAACATCGAGCAAATCGATGAAACACAACTGCCTGAAGGCGACGTTCTGATTGACGTTGATTACTCATCGTTAAACTACAAAGACGGCCTTGCGATCACAGGTAAAGGTAAAATCATCCGTAACTTCCCGATGGTGCCAGGTATTGACTTAGCAGGTACGGTAGTAAGCTCAGAAGACGACCGCTACCAAGCTGGTGACAAAGTTGTCCTTACTGGCTGGGGCGTGGGTGAAAACCACTGGGGTGGTATGTCTCAGCGTGCTCGTCTAAAAGCAGATTGGCTAGTACCACTACCAAAAGGTCTAGACAGCAAGAAAGCAATGATGGTTGGTACTGCTGGTTTCACAGGCATGCTATGTGTTCAAGCACTGCTTGATGCAGGCATCAAACCTGAAAATGGTGAAATCCTTGTAACTGGCGCAAGTGGCGGTGTAGGCTCAGTCGCAGTAACGCTTCTAGCACAGCTTGGCTACAAAGTTGCTGCAGTGACAGGTCGTGTAGAAAAAAATGGCCCGCTACTTGAAAAACTAGGTGCTAGCCGCATCATCGACCGTACTGAATTTGAAGAACCAGCACGTCCACTTGAAAAGCAAGTATGGGCAGGTGCGGTTGATACTGTAGGCAGCAAAGTACTGGCTAAAGTATTGGCGCAAATGGATTACAACAGTGCAGTTGCAGCTTGTGGTCTTGCAGGTGGTTTTGATCTACCAACCACAGTGATGCCGTTCATCCTACGTAATGTTCGCCTACAAGGTGTGGACTCAGTAATGTGCCCAACAGAGAAACGTATCGCAGCATGGGAAAAGCTGGTCGAGCTACTACCAGACAGCTACTTCGAGCAAGCGTGTACTGAAGTTGCTCTTGCTGAAGCACCGAAATATGCAGAAGACATCACCAACGGTCAAGTAACGGGTCGTGTGGTTATCAAGCTATAAACACTGACTCAGTGTAAACAGACGAAGAGCCGGCATTGCTGGCTCTTTTTTGTTAGCAGTTCAGTCCCATATCTTCGATACGTTTAGCTATCAGACGGCTACACTCTTCACGCACAATCGTTCTTAACCATTCTTGAGCGGGAGAATGCTCACAACGCGCATGCCAAATCATCGAGTATTCAAACGGCGTGAATTGGAATGGTAACGGTTTCACCACCAAGTCATAACGCTCGGCAACCAGATACGCCAAGTCCGCTGGCACTGTGATGATAATTGGCAAGGTATCCATGATCGCCAATGCGGCTTCTAAATGATAAGCCCGCAGAACCATTTTACGCTTAGGTTTCTCCATCAAAGCTTGTTCGATCAGTGCCTTAACACCATCACTGATGGCGATCATGGCATGTGGATGACTCAGATAATCATCCAAGCTCATTTCTTTATCCGCTAATGGATGCTGTTTTGAAAGCATACACAGCACCCCCACTCGCCCCAACACTTCACTGCGTAGAGGCTCCACCGGGCCTGTCGGGCGACAAATCGCTAAGTCTGCACCTTCATAAGTGAGCTGATCTGATAAACGGTCGTGTTGCAGTGGTAAGAAGTTGAAAGACACGTTTGGTGCTTCTTGGTAAATTCTCGGCAAAGCGAACGGTAAGATCGTTTGCATGGCATAATCGGTGGTCACGATGTTGAAAGTCTGTACGCATTGCAATGGGTCAAACTCAACCGGAGATAACAACTGACGTAAAGACTCTAATGGTTCGCCCAATGAGCGATCGATCTCTAACGCTTTCTGAGTTGGGATCAAATGCTGTCCCTGACGAGTAAACAGCGGGTCTCCCAACAAGTCACGTAGACGACCAAGCACACGACTCATTGCCGATTGACTCAAGTTCAGACGTGTTGCCGCCTTACTGACACTGTTTTCTTCTATCAGTACTCGCAACGCAACCAGTAAATTTAAATCTCGGCGATAGATATCTTCCAGTTCCACGAATTAGCCACTTATTTTGTATGTGTTTGGGTAAATTGTACTCTTTAGGCAAAAAAAATCCCGCCTTTCAGCGGGGAAGCCCAAGAAAAATGGGGATAGTGTCGGAATGAAGTGTCGGTAAAAATAGGTGAGCGTTATTAAAAGCATTCTGATCCAAGCAAGAAGCGCTAATTTTCTTGCTCAGATGCGCCAGACCATCTGCGCATCTCGATCCAAATCCCAATAATAGTGGCAACCATGCCTACTAGAGGCGTCAAAGAGGTGTCAGCTGGCGTCCTGAGTACCAATGCACAAAACGAGATAAAACACAGCACTGAGTAAATCGTAAGTCTGTCTAACGCTGTTAACATTGCCTCTCCCCTGCCAGTTGTTACCAAATTGTTAATTTAAGGTAAAACAAAAAATTCGGTTTGCCAAGTGGTTATTGAATATTTTTTCAACGAAAGTAAAATTCAACGTTCAGTTAGTTACGAGAATCACACTATGAGCTTTAATCCTGAACTGGCAAACAAGACATTAGAGGCGGAAGGACTGCGCTGCCCAGAGCCAGTGATGATGGTCAGGAAGACAATTCGCAACATGCAAGATGGTGAGATTTTGCTGGTCAAAGCAGACGATCCATCCACGACTCGAGACATTCCGAGTTTCTGCCGCTTTATGGACCATCAATTAGTTGCGGCACAAACGGAGCAAGTTCCGTATCAGTACCTGATCAAGAAAGGATTGGAATAATCTGGTCGAACTAAAAACGGCAGCCTATATTGGCTGCCGTTTGTTTATTCGTCGTATTCGAGTGTGCGAACTTCTGATTGGAGCTTGTTAAGTTGTTTCTTCATTGCCCGCATCTCTTCATGCATAGGAATGATGTGAGCGACACGAATCCACGCTTCTACTGTCAATCCAGTAAGAACGAACGATCCTGCTACAATCGGTAACCACATATCAGTTAGCACCATCGCTAGTAAACACAGCGCTAAACCAAAAGTGAATAAATAACTCTGACTCTTCGGGGACATCCCCATGTAACGTGTAAGCATAAACTTGCCCTCTCGCTATCATTCACACCATTAAACTACCATGACAAGTATGACACTTATATGTCATCCGTCACGCAACGGAACGATTTAGAGTCAGAGTTTGAACTCGCGCAGCACGCCACTAATGATTGATAACTCACATCATTTCACGTGCAAAAAATCAGAACAGTGCAGCCCCTATTGCCAGAGCAATAAACAAAAATGCGGTGATTTTACGGATCAGCCCTAAAGGCATCTTGTCGGCCGACAATTTACCAATCAGGACCACAGGTACATTCGCCAGCAGCATACCGATTGTGGTACCGATAATCACCAAACTTAACGCATCCGCGTATTGCGCCCCTAAGATGGAAGTGGCGATCTGAGTTTTATCGCCTATCTCCGCAACGAAGAACGCGATAAAGCTGGCAATAAATGGGCCTCGATTAGAAATCTGCTCGTCATCATCCAGTTTGTCCGGGATCAGAACCCAAGCCGCCATCGCGACAAAACTGACCACCAGCACCCACTTTAAAATCTCAGGTGATAGATAGTCTGCGACAACCACACCTAACCATGCAGCCAAAGCGTGGTTGGCAATAGTTGCCAAAAAGATTGCTGCAATAATTGGGATTGGTTTTCGGTAACGACTTGCAAGTAATAGAGATAGCAATTGGGTCTTATCGCCAATTTCTGCTAACGCTACAGTAGTAATTGAAATAGCTAAAACGCTCACGACATGCTCATTGGGGCAGGGATTATTATTTTTAACCGAAGACAAACCTCACGCCCCTACCCCGGTTCGTGATGATTTGTCTAAGGTCTTGCTAAACTTGAAAGGCTTCAAGTCTCGAACGCCATGGTGATTTTGCACCAATTATGTTGACGGACGAACCAGATGAAACAGAAACTTCATCAGGTAAGCTACTCCCCAAAGACAGGCGCAATTCTAGCCACCTTTGTTGCGCTTCTCAAGAGCCAAAGCAGGCAAAAACTCCCTTTTAGGAAAAATACAGCAGATAACGCGGTAAAAATTCATTAAAGGAGAAAATCGCCCACGAATTAATCAAGATTAGCTCTACTCCCATGCTCAATATCTGGTTATACTAGATTGTTAATTTATTCAACCGTAATTACTCTTTATCGCCGTTGTTAGAGTTGAAAAACTCGGCATAGATGACGAATTAACGAGTAACAAGAGAATCGCGCGAACCTGACTTATGCAAAAATACGATATCAAAACCTTCCAGGGAATGATCCTCGCGCTGCAGGATTATTGGGCTCAAAATGGTTGTACCATTGTTCAACCGCTAGATATGGAAGTGGGTGCGGGTACCTCTCACCCAATGACCTGTCTACGAGCGCTTGGCCCAGAGCCAATGTCGACAGCTTACGTACAACCTTCACGTCGTCCTACTGATGGCCGTTACGGTGAAAACCCTAACCGTCTTCAGCACTACTACCAATTCCAAGTAGCGCTAAAACCATCGCCTGACAATATTCAAGAGTTGTACCTTGGCTCCCTTGAAGTTCTTGGTATTGACCCTCTTGTACACGACATCCGTTTCGTAGAAGACAACTGGGAAAACCCAACACTAGGCGCATGGGGTCTGGGCTGGGAAGTTTGGCTAAACGGCATGGAAGTGACCCAGTTTACTTACTTCCAGCAAGTTGGTGGTCTTGAGTGTAAACCAGTAACTGGTGAAATCACTTACGGTATCGAACGTCTAGCAATGTACATCCAAGAAGTAGACTCTGTTTACGACCTAGTTTGGAACATCGCACCAGACGGCAGCAAAGTGACTTACGGTGATATCTTCCACCAAAACGAAGTAGAGCAATCAACTTACAACTTCGAGCACGCAGACGTTGAATTCCTATTTGGTTTCTTCGAACAGTGTGAAAAAGAGTGTAAAGAACTACTTGAGCTTGAAAAGCCACTGCCACTGCCTGCTTACGAACGCATTCTAAAAGCTGGCCACGCATTCAACCTACTAGATGCGCGTAAAGCGATCTCAGTAACTGAACGCCAACGTTACATCCTACGCATCCGCAACCTGACGAAAGCAGTTGCAGAAGCATACTACGCATCGCGTGAAGCTCTTGGCTTCCCAATGTGTAAGAAAGAACAAGCGTAAGGGGTAGAGTAACATGGCAAAAGAATTTCTAATCGAGCTAGGTACAGAAGAGCTACCACCAACGCAACTTCGCACTCTAGCTGAAGCATTCGCAGCAAACTTCGAAGCAGAACTAAAAGGCGCTGAGCTTGCTCACGAAGGCGTGAAATGGTTCGCGGCACCTCGTCGTCTTGCACTTAAAGTAGCAGCACTAGCAGACAGCCAGTCTGACAAAGTTGTTGAAAAGCGTGGTCCTGCAGTTTCTGCAGCGTTTGACGCGGAAGGCAACCCAACAAAAGCAGCTCAAGGCTGGGCACGCGGTTGTGGCATCACGGTTGACCAAGCAGAACGCATGGTTACAGACAAAGGCGAATGGCTACTGTTCAAACAAGAAGTGAAAGGTCAGCCAACGTCTGAGATCGTCGTTGAACTTGCAGCGAAAGCACTAGCAAACCTACCTATCGCAAAACCAATGCGCTGGGGTAACAAAACAACTCAGTTCATCCGTCCAGTTAAGACGCTAACCATGCTAATGGGCAGCGACCTAATCGAAGGCGAGATCCTTGGTGTTGCTTCTGACCGCACTATCCGTGGTCACCGCTTCATGGGTGAGCAAGAGTTTACTATCGATTCTGCTGAGCAATACCCTGCGATCCTAGAAGAGCGCGGTAAAGTAATGGCAGATTACGAAGCGCGTAAAGCAATCATCCTAGCTGACGCACAAAAAGCGGCAGCAGCGGTTGGCGGTATCGCTGACCTAGAAGATGACTTAGTAGAAGAAGTAACGTCTCTGATTGAATGGCCAGTAGTACTAACAGCGAAGTTTGAAGAAGAGTTCCTAAAAGTGCCTTCTGAAGCGTTGGTTTACACCATGAAGGGTGACCAGAAGTACTTCCCTGTTTACGATGAAAACAAGAAGCTACTACCTAACTTCATCTTCGTATCGAACATCGAATCAAAAGAGCCTCGTTACGTAATCGAAGGTAACGAGAAAGTGGTTCGTCCTCGTCTTGCTGACGCAGAATTCTTCTTCAACACAGACCGTAAGCGTCCGCTTATCGACCGTCTGCCTGAACTAGAGCAAGCGATCTTCCAAAAGCAACTGGGTACGATCAAAGACAAAACAGACCGCATCACAGAGCTTGCTGGCTACATTGCTGAGCAAATCGGTGCTGACGTTGAGAAATCAAAGCGTGCTGGTCTACTAGCAAAATGTGACCTAATGACCTCAATGGTATTCGAATTCACGGATACTCAAGGTGTTATGGGTATGCACTATGCTCGCCACGACGGTGAAGCAGAAGAAGTTGCAGTCGCACTGAACGAGCAATACATGCCTCGTTTCGCAGGTGATGAACTGCCATCTAACGGTGTTTCAACTGCAGTTGCAATGGCAGACAAGCTAGACACTATCGTAGGTATCTTCGGTATTGGTCAAGCGCCTAAAGGCAGCGACCCATTCGCACTACGCCGCGCATCTCTAGGTGTACTACGTATCATCGTTGAATACGGCTACAACCTAGATCTTGTTGACCTAGTAGCGAAAGCGAAGTCACTGTTTGGCGATCGCCTAACCAACGACAACGTTGAGCAAGACGTTATCGAGTTCATGCTTGGTCGTTTCCGTGCTTGGTACCAAGACGAAGGCTTCAGCGTAGACATCATTCAAGCAGTTCTAGCGCGTCGCCCGACGAAACCAGCAGACTTCGACCAACGAGTTAAAGCGGTTTCTCACTTCCGTGAACTAGAAGCAGCAGAGTCTCTAGCAGCAGCGAACAAACGTGTAGGTAATATCCTAGCGAAATTCGACGGCGAACTAGCAGCAGACATCGACCTAGCACTTCTACAAGAAGACGCAGAGAAAGCACTAGCAGAAAGCGTTGAAGTAATGACGGAAGCGCTAGAGCCAGCATTTGCTACAGGTAACTACCAAGAAGCCCTAAGCAAGCTAGCTGACCTACGTGAACCAGTTGATGCATTCTTTGATAACGTAATGGTAATGGCAGACGACGAAGCACTTAAGAAGAACCGTCTGACACTACTGAACAACCTGCGTAACCTGTTCCTACAGATCGCAGACATTTCTTTGCTTCAAAAGTAATTCATTACTCTTCGAAGTGATTAAGAAATAAGTAAAAGGGAAGCAGATGCTTCCCTTTTTTGTTGCCTTCAAACCGATGAAGGTGACGCTTATTATTCATTTTGTGAACAAGACTAAAATTTGTAGGGTGAGACGCGTTTAACTTGTTGGTGTAGAGCTCGGATTGTAGAGGCACAGTTTTGCTATAACTGGACTGTTTATTCGGGGGAAGGACACAATGAAAAAAACAATTCTCGCACTCTCTATCGGTCTACTGAGCGCCTGCAGCCAGATACCAGAAAATGCCATCGTATTAAACGTTGGTGATGACACCGCTGTTTTTGAGGAAAACTCACAAGGCTTACTTGTCGCTGAGCAAAAACTCGAAAAAGGCAGTTATACCTTTACCATTGCTGACAGCAAGCAAAGCTGTGGCAGTAGCTTTGCCCTAGCAGAAGAAGATCGCATCAAATTCAATCGTCCATTAAAAATGGATAATTGCGCCACTGATGCACAAATGCCGCTGCGCATCTTCAAAGCCAATACCTATCAATTTACGCTCAATCCAACCACCAACGAACTGACGGTAAAAATTAAACCAAAACAAAGTCAGGACATCACCTACTCTTGCCCTGTCGCAACTGACACGCCAAAAACCATCAACGTTGCTCAAACTTTTAATGATGGCACTGTCGTTCGTGATGCCTTAACCGAACAAGAAACCACTGTCGCCAATGGCAGCGTCACCATGCAACCGGGTCCTATGAGCCAAGGTCTATTGCTGCTAGAAGAAGTTGAACAGCAAGCCGACAAACCGTTCAGTTGGGACAATGCGACGGTGTACTTCGTCATGACCGACCGCTTCTACAATGGCAACCCAGACAACGACAACAGCTACGGTCGCAGCAAAGACGGAAAATATGAGATTGGTACCTTCCACGGTGGTGACTTAGCGGGTCTGACGAAAAAACTCGATTACATCGAATCACTTGGTGTCAATGCTATCTGGATAACCTCACCACTGGAACAAATCCACGGCTGGGTTGGCGGCGGCGATAAAGGCGACTTTAAGCACTACGGCTACCACGGCTACTACCACCAAGATTGGACCAAGCTTGATGCCAACATGGGTACCGAAGATGAGCTGAGAGCCTTCATCGATACCGCCCACAAGAAAGGCATCCGTGTAGTCTGGGATGTGGTCATGAACCATACTGGCTACGCCACATTAGCAGACATGCAGGAATTCGGCTTTGGTCAGCTTTACCTTGATGACCAAGAAGCTAAAGAAGTCCTCGGTGAAAAATGGACCGACTGGCAGCCAAAATCAGGACAAAGCTGGCATAGCTTCAACGACTATATCAAATACGGTGATAGCGAAGCGTGGGATAAATGGTGGGGCAAAGACTGGATTCGCACCGACATTGGCGACTACGATGCTCCGGGCTACAACGACATCACCATGTCTTTGAACTACCTACCGGATCTAAAAACCGAATCAACTCAAAAAACCGGATTACCAAACTTCTTCCACAATAAAGACACCAATGCGCAAAATGAGCTGCAAACCCCGCGTGAACACCTGATTACCTGGTTATCCGAGTGGGTGCGCGACTACGGCATTGATGGCTTCCGTGTCGACACTGCCAAACACGTTGAAATGGAAGCGTGGGCAGAGCTGAAAGCCAGCACCACCCAAGCGCTTGCTCAATGGAAGCAAAACAACCCGAACAAAGCCTTGGATGACCTACCTTTCTGGATGACAGGTGAAGTGTGGGCACACAGCGTGGTGAAGAGTCCGTATTTCGATAACGGCTTCGATTCCATCATCAACTTTGAGTTCCAATCTGATGTAGCACCAAAAGCGCTGAAGTGTTTCGCTCAACTTGATAATGATTACCGCCGTTATGCAGAACGCATCAATACCGATCCTGAGTTCAACGTGTTGAGCTACCTGTCTTCACACGATACACAGCTGTTTTGGTCAGCGCGCAGCCGCAGCTTTGATGACCAAGCACGTGCAGCGAATGCACTGATGCTGGCTCCCGGTGCAGTACAGATCTATTACGGTGATGAGATAGCTCGTGATTTTGGCATTACTGGTTCAGACGCCCACCAAGGCACACGCTCAGATATGCCATGGGATAAGATTCATGGCGAGCGTGAAGATCTGCTGCAACATTGGCAAAAGTTGGGTGAATTCCGTAAACGCCACCCAGCGGTTGCTCAAGGTAAGCACATCACTCGCAATCAAGAAGGTTACTACGCGTTCGAACGCCAATACCAAGACGACAAGGTGCTGATTGTTTACACCGGTGAGTAAATCACACTCTTTCCACCAGCAAGGGAAGCATAAGCTTCCCTTTTTTATTGTTCTTTTTGCCCTTTTGTCTCGTTCCTCTGGTCTGATGACGCACTTTTTTCTTTTTCGGCTTAATTCACACTTTGCGTTAATTACACATTGAGGTAAGGTCAAGGATTACTCGATAAGCCGATAAAACATCGGCATAAACATACACAAAGCAATCACAATGAATTAGGTATAAGTCAGCATGCAGTTCTCAAAGTTTGGTGAAAAATTTAATCAGTATTCAGGTATTACGCAGTTAATGGACGATTTGAATGATGGCCTGCGCACACCAGGTGCCATCATGCTCGGTGGAGGTAATCCTGCCGCCATTCCTGCCATGCTCGATTACTTTCACCAAGCCAGTGAGGAAATGCTCGCCAGTGGGGAGCTCGTCGCCGCCCTCGCCAACTACGATGGCCCGCAGGGTAAAGACGCGTTCGTCAAAGCGCTAGCTCAGTTATTCCGTGAAACTTACGGCTGGGATATTTCCGAAAAAAACATCAGCCTAACTAACGGTAGCCAAAGTGGCTTTTTCTACTTGTTCAACTTGTTGGCAGGTAAACAGCCAGACGGTTCGCACAAGAAAGTGCTACTGCCTATCGCGCCTGAATACATCGGTTATGGTGATGCTGGCATTGATGAAGATATCTTTATCTCTTACCACCCAGAAATCGAGCTGTTAGATAACGGCCTGTTTAAATACCACGTCGATTTTGAGCAACTCGCCGTCGACGACTCTGTTGCGGCAATCTGCGCGTCTCGCCCAACTAACCCAACGGGTAATGTACTGACAGATGAAGAAGTACGTAAGCTGGACAAGCTAGCACGTGAGAACAACATCCCGCTGATCATCGATAACGCCTACGGTCTACCTTTCCCGAACATCATCTTTGAAGATGTCGAACCGTTCTGGAATGAAAACACCATCCTATGCATGAGCCTATCTAAACTTGGCTTGCCAGGTGTGCGTTGTGGCATTGTGATTGCGAGTGAAGAAATCACTCAAGCGTTAACCAATATGAACGGCATCATCAGCCTAGCGCCGGGCAGTGTTGGTCCAGCGCTGGCAAACCATATAATTGGCAAAGGCGATCTGCTTAAACTGAGTTCAGAGGTGATTAAGCCGTTCTACAAGCAAAAATCACAACGTGCGGTTGAACTGCTCCAACAAGCAATTACCGATGAGCGATTCCGCATCCACAAGCCGGAAGGCGCTATCTTCTTGTGGTTATGGTTTGATGAACTGCCAATCACAACAATGGAACTGTACCAACGCTTGAAAGCGCGTGGCGTATTGATTGTCCCTGGTGAATATTTCTTTATTGGTCAGCAAGACGAGTGGGATCACGCGCACCAATGCCTGCGTATGAACTACGTTCAAGATGATGAGATGATGCAAAAAGGCATTGCGATTATCGCTGAAGAAGTGGAAAAGGCTTACCGCGAAGGTAAATAGATGGATTGAACTCAGCCGTTCTTCTCTTTGAAATTACGGCTTTAAAATAGCGGATTTGAAAACCCCAAACTAAAAAGAGCGCCCATATGGCGCTCTTTCTCATTCTATAACTGGGTGGTTAACTGATTAGTTGTTCTCAATCAGGTTGTTACCACCGATAGCAATCTTACGTGGTTGCATGGCTTCAGGGATTTCACGAACTAAATCGATATGAAGTAGACCGTTTTCCATTGATGCACCGACAACTTTTACGTAATCCGCTAGCTGGAATTTACGTTCAAAATCACGTTCTGCAATACCTTGGTAAACATAGTTTTTGCCTTCTTCGGCTTTACGTTCGCCCTTTACAATCAACATGTTTTCGTTTTGAGTCAGATCGAGCTGTTCTTCAGCAAAGCCAGCAACGGCCATAGTAATACGGTAGTTGTGCTCGTCTTTTTGCTCAATGTTGTATGGAGGGTAACCGCCAGAAGTATTTTTCGCTGTATTCGCTTCCATCAGGTTTAGCAGACGATCAAAGCCAATTGCATTACGGTATAGTGGTGAGAAATCTACATTACGCATAAATCTATCCTCTTAATTAAGCAATAGTCTTAGTTCAGATGAGTTTCATCCTACTGGCGTGTTTATGCAAAAACCAACGCCGAACTAAGAGATTCTTATCATTCCACTGGCCTTGGTTTGGCTCGGAGACATGATATTGAATCTAAAGGTTTAAGTTGTGTGCTAAAACGCCATATCCTCTTCTGAGCGATCTCGTTTTAGCGATTTCAGAGGGCTGGTCTTCTAGTCTCTAGCAAGCCAGTCACCCTCTTCGTAACTAGATATAAGGTCGTCAAAAATGACTTTCAAGGGAAAAAATAAAAAATTTTTAAAGCATCCACTATCCCCTTGAACAGCTTAGTTCCTCATCACTTCGCGATCTGTGATAAAAAGCCCGCCGTTCTGGGGGGCTCAATCTACACTTTACTTGCGGGAGGATTTACGCGCTTTTACAACGTCCTTTTCTGCCGCCTTTTCCTGCTTTAGTTTGCGCTTTTCTTTTAGACTCAACTGCGGTTGTTTCTTTTCTTTCTTACTCATGACTTCACCTCTATTTATTGGCACAACAGACAACCACACAGCATTTTCTGAGCTGGTGGCTGCGATTGATGAACAATTTCAGTAATCACAAAGCAGCGTCGCTGATTAAAAATTTCCACTTCGAGCGCATCATTTTTAGCTCGACCTAACAGTCGAGACCCCAAATAAGAATCGACCGCGAGCATACCTGTCATGGGTTGCCCCTTACGCGAGCTGACCAATGTCATGCGATATTGATAGGCGCGTTCAACATCCACTAAGCGAACCGTGTCCCCAACCGCAATACGAGCTCGGTTACGGCAATGGGCTTGTTGCTCGCAGATTTCAAATAGCGATAACAACCTTAGTGGTGATTGATAGGTTAAAAAGCGACTGGTTAACCACCAAGTTCGCAGCGCCAAGCAGTACGCTGAGAACCAGCGTTCAAACATGATTATTTCCTTCTTAATGCCTTGTCTTACAAATAAATTCAGTGCATTGAACCGGAAGTGCATCACTTCCGGCTTAGTTCAGGAAAGTCATCACCATTTTCTTAGTCTCCTTATTCATCAGCTCTTCAGCACTATAGCGAGCAGAAAAAAGAAAGCAAAAACGCTCAAGCGAACAAAATGGCGAGAAAAAAAGAAAACAGAAATAAAATGGCAGGCTTGATCGGGTTGTTGGCAGTTAGTACCAGAAAAACATCCGCTTTAGCAGAAAGTGGCGATTTTAGCTGGTGGTACAACAAAAAAAGCAGCGATTTCTCGCTGCTTTTTACTACCACGAACAGTGTCGTTATACGTCTAGGTTCGCTACTTTCAGTGCGTTCTCTTCGATGAAGTTACGACGAGGTTCTACTTGGTCACCCATTAGCGTAGTGAACAGTTGATCTGCACCTACCGCATCTTCAATCGTTACCTGCATCATACGACGAGTTTCTGGGTCCATGGTGGTTTCCCAAAGTTGGTCTGGGTTCATCTCACCTAGACCTTTGTAGCGCTGACGGCTTAAGCCACGCATTGACTCTTTCACTAACCAGTCAAGCGCTTCTGCAAAGTTTGCCACTGGCATAGTACGCTCACCACGTTTGATGTACGCGCCTTCTTCCAGAAGTCCATCAAGTGCTTCTGATAGATCAGCCAACTTGCCGTACTCTTTCGAGTTTAGGAAGTCGATGCTAATTGCATGTTCGTGCGTCACGCCGTGAGTACGAACCACAATCTTAGGCAAGTTTAAGCCTAGCTCTTCGTGCTGCTCAACTTCGTAGCTGTACTGGCTTGCACCCACTTCTTTCGCATTCAGCTGTTCAATAAGCTGCTTCGTCCAAGCTTCCACAACTGATGCGTCATGGCATTGCTCTGGCGTTAGGCGAGGAGTGTAAATCAACTCGTTTACCAAAGCACTTGGGTAGCGACGGCTCATACGTTCCGCCAGTTTAATACCCGCATTGTACTGTTGAACAAGCTTCTCTAGTGCTTCACCAGCCAGTGCAGGTGCTTCTGCGTTTACGTGTAGCGATGCATTATCCAGAGCTAATGATACTTGGTATTGGTTCATCGCTTCTTCATCTTTGATGTACTGCTCTTGTTTGCCTTTTTTCACTTTGTATAGTGGTGGCTGAGCGATGTACACGTAACCACGCTCGATAAGCTCTGGCATTTGACGGTAGAAGAAGGTCAACAGTAGCGTACGGATGTGCGAACCATCGACATCGGCATCGGTCATGATGATGATGTTGTGGTAACGAAGCTTGTCCGGGTTGTACTCGTCACGACCGATACCACAACCTAGTGCGGTGATCAGTGTTGCTACTTCTTGAGAAGATAGCATCTTGTCGAAACGTGCTTTTTCTACGTTAAGAATCTTACCTTTTAGCGGTAGGATCGCTTGGTTCTTACGGTTACGGCCTTGTTTTGCGGAGCCGCCTGCCGAATCACCCTCCACTATGTATAGTTCAGAGAGTGCCGGGTCTTTTTCCTGACAGTCTGCAAGTTTACCTGGAAGGCCAGCTAGGTCTAGTGCACCTTTACGGCGCGTCATTTCACGAGCTTTACGCGCAGCTTCACGTGCACGTGCTGCATCGATGATTTTCGAACAAACCATCTTCGCTTCTGTCGGGTTCTCAATCAGGAACTCAGACAGTTTTTCACCCATTGCAGACTCAACAGCTGATTTCACTTCAGAAGAAACTAGTTTGTCTTTTGTTTGGCTTGAGAACTTAGGATCAGGCACTTTCACCGAAACAACCGCAGTTAGACCTTCACGCGCATCGTCGCCTGAAGTCGCTGTTTTCGCTTTCTTCGAGAAACCTTCTTTATCCATAAAGCTGTTCAATGTACGTGTTAGCGCAGCACGGAAACCAGCAAGGTGAGTACCACCATCACGCTGTGGGATATTGTTGGTAAAGCAGAAGATGTTCTCTTGGAAACCATCGTTCCATTGCATCGCCACTTCAACTGAAATGCCGTCTTCACGCTCAGAGTTAAAGTGGAAGATTTTTTCGATGATTGGCGTTTTGTTGGTGTTTAGGTGATCAACGAACGCTTGAATACCACCTTCATACATGAAGTGATCATGTTTGTCCGCTTCACGTTCATCAACCAATTTGATCGACACACCAGAGTTCAGGAATGACAGTTCACGCAGGCGTTTCGCCAGAATGTCATAGTGGAACTCAGTGTTAGAGAACGTTTCGGCACTTGGCCAGAAACGAATTTGTGTACCGGTTTTATCCGTATCACCCACAACGGCTAGTGGCGCTTGAGGCTCACCATGTCGGTAGGTTTGCGTATGGATATGGCCACCACGATGAATCGTTAGCTCAACTTTCTCTGATAGTGCGTTTACTACTGAAACACCTACCCCGTGAAGACCACCCGATACTTTGTATGAGTTATCGTCGAACTTACCACCCGCGTGAAGAACCGTCATGATTACTTCTGCTGCAGAGACATTTTCCTCTGAGTGGATTTCTGTTGGAATGCCACGACCATCATCGCTAACGGAAACCGAGTTATCCTCATGAATTGTCACAACGATGTCTTTACAGTGACCTGCCAACGCTTCATCAATTGAGTTATCCACCACCTCGAAAACCATGTGGTGAAGGCCGGTGCCGTCGTCCGTATCGCCGATGTACATTCCTGGACGCTTACGTACCGCATCCAGACCCTTCAGTACCTTAATACTCGATGAATCGTAATTTTCAGACATGAGTTTCTCTCTTCTAGTTTGACTCTATCCTGCCATGTTCCACATGAAACAATTTACCGTTATCGTCCAACATATCGGCGATTTGGCTTTCAGTGATAGAGCTTACAAATACTTGTGCGCCCGTCTCTTTTAAGCAGTCAGCAAGACGCTTGCGACGTTGGCTATCTAATTCCGACGCGAAGTCATCAATTAGGTAAATGCATTGTTTACCGGCCATCTCTGTCAGGTGTTGCCCTTGCGCTACACGCAATGCACACACCATGAGTTTTAATTGACCGCGTGACAGAACATCTTCAACGGGCGTTCCGTTCACTTTAATGCGCAAATCAGCTTTGTTTGGGCCACTAAAGGTGTATCCCAATGCCTGATCACGCTCAAAATTCTTTTCTAGTATCTCGTGGTATGGAGTGTCTTTATCCCAGCCACGATAATACTTCAATTGGATCTCAAATTCTGGCAAAAATGTCTGACAGATAGTTTCTGCGACAGTTTTCATCTGCTCGATGTAACTTGCTCGCCATTGGCTGATGTTTTCAGCCAATCCTGCCATTTCCTGATCCCAATAACTGAGCTCACGATAACTATTGGCGGTTTTCAACAACGCGTTGCGCTGCTTGTTCAGGCGCTTGAACCTTCCCCATGCTTGATAAAAAGCGGGCTCGGTATGAAACACGCCCCAATCAATAAACGCACGACGATGTTTAGGGCCATCTGTCAGTAAATCAAACCCTTCTGGGTGTATCAACTGCAGAGGCAGAACTTGTGCCAGCTGCGCTAATTTTTGTCCAGATTGACCGCCTATTTTAACCTCTGTTGAGCCATCACGCTGCTTATTAATGCCGATAGGTAGCTCAAATTGATCCGAGTTCAAAAAACGACCATGAACAAACAGTTCGTCACACTCATTTTGTATCACTCGTCCGGTGAGAGAGCTCTTGAATGAGCGGCCATGCCCGAGCAGATAAACCGCTTCTAAGACACTGGTTTTACCGCTGCCGTTCGGCCCGATAAGAAAGTTAAAGCCTGCTGATAACTCAATATCACAGGCTTTAATGTTTCGAAACTGCTGAATGATGAGACGAGAAAGAGGCATTCAGTTGGCTTATAGACGAATTGGCATCACCACGTACATGGCACTGTCATCGTCGGCATTTTCAATCAACGCGCTAGCGTTAGCATCCGACATCGACACACGTACATTTTCACAACGCAACGTGTTCAGAACATCAAGCACATAGCTTACGTTAAAGCCGATTTCGATAGCGTCACCTTCAAAGGTTACATCAAGCATCTCTTCCGCTTCTTCTTGTTCTGGGTTATTCGCGGTTATGCGCATTTCAGTATCAGCCAGATTCACACGCACGCCACGGAATTTTTCGTTGGAAAGAATCGCAGCACGAGAGAAGGCTTGGCGCAACTCGTCACAACTTGCTATTAGGGTCTTATTGGTGCTCTGAGGCAATACACGGCGGTAGTCAGGGAAACGACCATCAACCAACTTAGAGGTAAAAGTAAAGTTATTCACCTCAGCACGAACATTGGAGCTACCGATCTGAAGTACTACAGGCTGCTCTGGCGCATCCATCAACTTTACTAATTCTTGCACACCTTTGCGTGGCACGATGATTTGCTTCTGCGCAAAGTCTGCACCTAGCTGAGTTTGCGATACCGCCATACGGTGGCCGTCCGTCGCCACGCTGCGTAACGTGGTGCCGTCAATTTCAAACAACATGCCGTTGAGGTAGTAACGAACGTCTTGATTCGCCATCGAGAACTGAGTTTTGTCGATCAGCGTACGTAGATCGGCTTGGCTCAGTGATACTTCCACTTCGCTTTGCCAGTCTTCAATATTAGGGAAATCGTTCGCAGGAAGTGTTGCCAATGAGAAACGGCTGCGACCAGAGCGAACTTGTACGCGATCACCTTCTAATACAAATGTGATGATCGCATCGTCCGGTAAACCACGGCAGATATCGAGAAACTTACGCGAAGGAACGGTAATGCTGCCCGCTTCAAAATCACCTTCTAGCGTCACTTTGCTTACTAACTCTACTTCAAGATCGGTTGCCGTCATCGACAATACGTTCTCTTCTACTTTAAGAAGTAGGTTACCCAAGATTGGCAGAGTTGGTCGGCCACCTAAAGCGCCCGAAACCTGCTGTAGCGGTTTGATTAAATGACTACGTTCAATGGTAAATTTCATGCTTGGCTCTTTACGCTGTCAGCTCAATAAATGATTTGCTTAGAATACCGTTATTCTAACCGATTACGAAGACAGGGTGCGAATCAAGTTAGAGTAATCTTCTTTAATGTCGTGGCTCTCTTCACGCAGCTGCTCAATCTTGCGACAAGCATGAAGTACGGTCGTATGATCGCGGCCCCCAAACGCATCGCCAATTTCAGGCAAGCTATGGTTGGTTAGCTCTTTTGCTAACGCCATGGCCAGCTGACGAGGACGCGCAACAGAACGAGAGCGACGCTTAGACAGCAAGTCCGCTACTTTAATCTTGTAATATTCCGCCACGGTCTTTTGAATGTTATCGATCGTCACCAGCTTCTCTTGTAGAGCAAGCAGATCGCGCAGCGCTTCACGAACAAAATCAATCGTAATTGGACGACCAGTAAAGTTCGCGTTCGCGATAACACGGTTCAGTGCACCTTCGAGCTCACGAACGTTCGAACGCAGACGCTTGGCAATGAAGAATGCCACTTCATCAGCAAGGTGGATTTGGTGATCTTCGGCTTTTTTCATCAAGATCGCCACACGCGTTTCAAGCTCAGGCGGCTCGATCGCAACAGTAAGCCCCCAACCAAAGCGAGATTTAAGACGATCTTCAACGCCATTAATTTCTTTAGGATAACGGTCAGACGTTAGAATGATCTGCTGATTACCTTCCAATAGTGCGTTGAAGGTATGGAAGAATTCTTCTTGTGAACGTTCTTTATTAGCAAAGAATTGGATGTCATCGATAAGGAGCGCATCAACGCTGCGGTAGTAGCGTTTGAATTCTTCAATCGCATTGTTTTGCAGCGCTTTTACCATGTCTTGCACAAAACGTTCTGAGTGCATGTAGACCACTTTTGCGTTCGGGTTGTTATCCACAATCGCGTTGCCCACCGCATGCAACAAGTGCGTTTTACCCAAGCCCGTGCCGCCGTATAGGAACAGCGGGTTGTAAGCAGCTCCAGGATTATCCGATACCTGACGCGCCGCAGCCAAACCCAGTTGGTTCGACTTACCTTCAACAAAGTTGTCGAACTTGTGTTTTGGGTTCATGTTTGAGCGGTGATTGATAGCCGCAATCGCTTGAGCGTCGTCATCCCAGGTTTTGTGTACTGGCTTACGCGCTTGTAATTGTGCAGGTGCAGATGACTCGGCAGCCACATCTGCAGGCGTACGTGTCGGCGCTGGTTTTGGAGCAGAGACAGGTCGGCTCCCCACTTCAAAGCGTAAGTTAGGAATATCGCCACCGCAGTATTCCTGCAGTAAGCGAGTAATATTGTTCAGATACTTATCACGCACCCAGTCCAACACAAAGCGGTTTGGCGCGAATAGAGTGAGAGTATTGTCATTGAGCTCCGCTTGTAGCGGACGAACCCACATGCTGAATTCTGTAGCTGGTAGCTCTTCTTGAAGCTGCTGCAAACATTGCAGCCAAAGCGAAGATGACACGGTGCCCCCACTGAGTAATTGAATTATCGGAAAAGACTGGCAATTTTACCTGTTGATAACCAAGATCGCCAGCGATTGATCGACGATCCAGTGAATAAGATCCAAGTTATTCACAATTATTTCTGCAAACTTGATGAGATCAACACACCTTGCCCCAAATTTGCCCACACAACGATCCACAATTGGGCAAAATTCACAAGATCGAGCGATTGGTGATAAGTCTGTGTATTATTTTATTCCCAATGTTGATTTTGTCGATCATTTCGCTAGGTTCAGTTCGCATTTTCGTCACATTTAACATTCTTCTTCTATTATCTAATAACTCACAGGTCTAGGTTATTGCTCTTGGTTATTTATTTAATTGAGCTAACTAACAGTAGTATTTCCAACCATAAAATTATGGAGATGTATTATGAAAAACTGGATTAAGGTTGCCGTTGCAGCCATTGCACTGTCGGCAGCAACCGTACAAGCCGCTACTGAAGTCAAAGTTGGTATGTCAGGTCGCTACTTCCCGTTTACTTTTGTAAAGCAAGACAAGCTACAAGGCTTTGAAGTCGACATGTGGGATGAAATCGGTAAACGTAACGATTACAAAATCGAATACGTAACAGCCAACTTCTCTGGTTTATTTGGTCTTTTAGAAACTGGTCGTATCGATACGATCTCCAACCAAATCACCATGACTGACGAGCGTAAAGCTAAATACCTATTTGCTGACCCTTACGTTGTAGATGGCGCACAAATTACCGTGCGTAAAGGCAACGACAGCATCAAAGGTGTTGACGATCTTGCGGGCAAGACCGTTGCGGTGAACCTAGGCTCTAACTTTGAGCAACTGCTGCGTCAATACGACAAAGACGGCAAGATCAACATTAAAACGTACGACACAGGTATCGAACATGACGTGGCGCTCGGTCGTGCAGACGCGTTTGTAATGGATCGTCTTTCTGCGTTAGAGCTGATTAAGAAAACTGGCCTTCCTCTGGAATTGGCAGGCGAACCGTTTGAGACCATTCAAAACGCATGGCCTTTCGTTGACAACGAGAAAGGTCGTAAGCTGCAAGAAGAAGTAAACAAAGCACTGGCTGAGATGCGCGCAGATGGTACAGTAGAGAAAATTTCCGTGAAGTGGTTTGGCGCTGACATCACGAAATAAGAACTCTTTGTACTTTAGGCCGCAAAGTGGTATCACTCTCGGACTAAAATAAACTTACGTAAAGGTGGAACTTGTTTTCCACCTTTTCTTTTCTCTAGCCTTTAGGTAAGCCGTATGGGATTTGACTTTAATTACATGTTGGAACTGCTGCCGATATTGCTGAAATATCTTGGCACAACCATGGAAATGGCGACATGGGGATTGGTGTTTTCGCTGATTTTATCCGTCATTTTAGCCAATATTCGCGTATTTAAACTGCCAGTTCTGGATCAATTAAGCCAACTGTACATCAGCTTCTTCCGTGGCACCCCACTGTTGGTTCAGCTTTTCCTGCTCTATTACGGCTTACCGCAAATTTTTCCATTGATGGTCGGTATCGACGCCTTTTCAGCAGCGGTTATCGGTTTAACGCTGCACTTTGCCGCTTATATGGCGGAAAGTATTCGTGCCGCCATTATTGGCATTGATCGCAGCCAAATGGAAGCGAGCTTATCGGTCGGTATGACGACATCCCAAGCAATGCGCCGAGTGATTTTACCTCAAGCAACGCGTGTCGCACTGCCTTCATTGATGAACTATTTCATCGATATGATCAAGTCAACGTCTCTTGCTTTCACGCTTGGTGTGGCCGAAATCATGGCGAAAGCACAGATGGAAGCCTCATCAAGTTTCCGTTTCTTTGAAGCTTTCCTTGCGGTTGCTCTTATTTACTGGGGCGTGGTGGTGATTCTGACTCGCGTACAAATCTGGGCAGAAGCAAAACTGAATAAGGCGTACGTACGATGATTAAGTTAGAAAATATTCACAAACGTTTTGGTGAGACTGAAGTGCTGAAAGGCATCGACCTCGATATTAAGCAAGGTGAGATCATCGTGATTATCGGCTCAAGTGGTACGGGTAAATCAACCTTGCTGCGTACGGTGAACTTTCTAGAACAAGCAGATGAAGGTCGTATCACGATAGATGACATCTCCGTTGATACTCAAAAACACACTAAAGCCGAAGTATTAGCGCTGCGTCGTCGAACTGGCTTTGTGTTCCAAAACTATGCCCTGTTTGCCCACATGAATGCGCGCCAGAACATTGCCGAAGGTCTAGTGACCGTTCGAGGTTGGAAAAAAGCCGATGCTCTCAAACGAGCGCAACAAATTCTGGATGACATCGGCCTTGGGGATAAAGGCGATAGTTATCCAGCGTCATTATCTGGCGGCCAACAACAACGTGTGGGTATCGGCCGAGCGATGGCGCTGCAACCAGAACTGCTGTTGTTTGACGAACCAACTTCTGCGCTGGATCCTGAATGGGTCGGTGAAGTTCTCTCATTAATGAAGAAGTTAGCTAATCAGCATCAAACCATGCTGGTGGTGACGCACGAGATGCAATTCGCGAAAGAAGTCGCTGATAGAGTGATCTTCATGGCGGAAGGCAATATCGTTGAGCAAGGTTCTCCACAGGATATCTTCGATAATCCACAAGATCCTCGTTTGAAAAAATTCCTTAACCAAGTAGGAATAGAGTAACGATCAAGCATCAGGATCGATTGATCCTTGAGATTTTACTCACACTACGTATAATCGCCCGGCCGGAATTTCGTACTCATTGAGTCATTGACACATTATGTGAGTGTGATTACAATTCCGCCTCTTTGTTGAGAGGCGTCGGTTGTCCTTCTCTATATAAAGAGCTTCTTTATATAAGAAAGCAAATACCCACGCCGGGTTTAACAAGAACCTAAAACTACTGATCAGTAAAGGTAATTATCATGAAACGCACTTTTCAACCTACAGTTCTAAAGCGCAAGCGTACTCACGGCTTCCGTGCTCGCATGGCAACTAAGAACGGTCGTAAAGTTATCAACGCACGTCGTGCAAAAGGCCGTGCGCGCCTATCAAAATAATCGCTAGTTTATTTTGAACACGTACGCGTTTAATCGGGAGTTACGTTTGTTAACTCCCGAGCATTATCAAAACGTCTTCCAGCAAGCTCATCGAGCTGGCTCGCCTCATTTCACCATCATTGCTCGCAATAACAAACTTTCTCACCCACGATTAGGTTTAGCGGTTCCCAAAAAGCAAATCAAAACGGCTGTCGGTCGTAACCGATTTAAGCGTTTGGCTCGTGAAAGCTTTCGTAACAATCAACATCAGCTTCCAAACAAAGATTTTGTTGTGATTGCGAAGAAAAGCGCGCAAGATTTAAGCAATGAGGAAATTTTTAAGTTGTTTGATAAGCTATGGCAACGCCTGTCTCGCCCTTCACGTGGATAGCCATTGGGCTCGTTTATCTGTATCGCTGGTTTATCAGCCCTTTGATTGGTCCTCGTTGCCGGTTCACACCAACCTGTTCCACTTACGCGCTAGAAGCTTTGAGAGCTCACGGTTTTGTAAAAGGATGTTGGTTATCAGGCAAACGTCTATTAAAATGCCACCCTTTGAATGAAGGGGGGTATGACCCCGTTCCACCAGTCCAAAAACAAGACAGAGATAACTAACGATGGATTCTCAACGTAATATCCTGCTCATCGGTTTGGCCCTGGTTTCTTTTTTGCTGTTTCAACAATGGCAAGTTGCAAAGAATCCAGAACCTCAAGCAGTTGAACAGGCTCAATCAAGCAGCACTCTACCTGCACCATCTTTTGCTGATGAACTTGACCCAGTTCCCGGTCAACAGCAAGCTTCTGCAAAAACTATCACAGTAACGACTGATGTTTTAACTCTGTCGATCGACACCGTTGGTGGCGATGTGGTACATGCCAACCTTAACGAATACTCTGCTGAGTTAGATTCATCAGATTCCTTTGTTCTGCTTAAAGACGCTCAAGGTCACCAATTTATCGCTCAAAGCGGTCTAGTGGGTCCTCAAGGTATCGACTTGAGCAGCACAAATCGCCCTCACTACAACGTAAGTGCAGACAGCTTCACAATGGCTGACGGTCAAGATGAACTTCGCGTTCCGATGACATTCACTGCAAACGGCATCGAATACACCAAAACTTACATCTTTAAACGCGGCAGCTACGCGCTTAATGTTGAATACGATGTAGTGAACAACTCAGGCAACAACGCAACATTTGGTATGTACGCTCACCTACGTCAAAACCTAATGGACGATGGTGGTAGCATCACAATGCCTACTTACCGTGGTGGCGCATACTCAACAGAAGATACGCGTTACAAGAAGTACAGCTTTGATGATATGCAGGATCGCAACCTGTCTCTTAACCTAGCCGATGGCCAAGGTTGGGCAGCAATGATTCAGCACTACTTTGCCGCAGCTTGGATCCCACGTAACGAACCAGGTACTAACCTATACACTCGTGTAATTGGCAACCTCGGCGACATCGGCGTTCGTATGCCGAACAAAACTATCGCAACAGGCGATCAGGCTAAGTTTGAAGCAACACTTTGGGTTGGTCCAAAACTGCAAGATGAAATGGCAGAAGTGGCACCTAACCTAGACCTAGTAGTGGACTACGGCTGGTTATGGTTCATTGCGAAGCCTCTTCATATGTTGCTTTCATTCATCCAGAGCTTTGTTGGCAACTGGGGTGTGGCAATCATCTGTCTGACCTTCATCGTTCGTGGTGCAATGTACCCACTAACAAAAGCGCAATACACGTCTATGGCGAAAATGCGCATGCTACAGCCTAAGCTGCAAGCAATGCGTGAGCGTATCGGTGATGACCGTCAGCGCATGAGCCAAGAAATGATGGAACTGTACAAGAAAGAGAAAGTGAACCCACTAGGTGGCTGTTTACCTCTTATCCTACAGATGCCTATCTTCATCGCGCTTTACTGGGCACTAATGGAATCGGTTGAGCTACGTCACTCTCCATTCTTCGGTTGGATTCATGACCTTTCAGCGCAGGACCCTTACTACATCCTGCCTCTACTGATGGGTGCGTCAATGTTCCTAATCCAGAAGATGAGCCCGACAACAGTAACGGATCCAATGCAGCAGAAGATCATGACCTTTATGCCGGTTATGTTTACCTTCTTCTTCTTGTTCTTCCCATCAGGTCTCGTTCTGTACTGGTTGGTGTCAAACATCGTAACGCTTATCCAGCAAACTCTGATCTACAAAGGATTAGAGAAAAAAGGCTTACACAGCAAGTAACCTTTTAGGAAATGATTGAGAAAGGCGGCCAAAAGGTCGCCTTTTTGTTTTTGGCTGATTACAATTCAGCTAATTAATTGTGATGGCTCCCTAGGTATCTTCCCTATAGCCCAGCTCAAAAGGCAAAATTATGACTACAGATACGATTGTCGCTCAAGCGACCGCGCCTGGTCGTGGCGGTGTCGGTATTATTCGAGTTTCTGGCCCTAAAGCCAACCAAGTGGCGTTAGAAGTCACTGGCAAAACACTAAAGCCCCGCTACGCAGAGTACCTGCCGTTTAAGTCAGAAGATGGCACTGTGCTTGATCAGGGCATCGCACTGTACTTCCCTAACCCGCACTCATTTACCGGTGAAGACGTACTTGAGCTGCAAGGCCATGGCGGCCCTGTCGTGATGGATATGCTGATAAAACGCATTCTAGGTATAGATGGTATTCGAGCTGCTCGCCCTGGTGAGTTCTCTGAACGCGCATTTCTGAACGATAAACTCGACCTCGCTCAAGCCGAAGCGATTGCAGACCTCATTGATGCAAGTTCTGAAGAAGCAGCAAAATCGGCGCTGCAATCCTTACAGGGCGCATTTTCAGGCCGTATTAATACCTTAGTTGAGTCGCTGATTCATTTGCGTATCTATGTTGAAGCAGCCATCGACTTCCCTGAAGAAGAGATCGACTTTTTGGCCGACGGTAAAGTGGCTGGTGACCTACAAGCCATCATCGACAACCTAGATGCGGTGCGCAAAGAAGCTAACCAAGGCGCTATTATGCGTGAAGGGATGAAAGTCGTGATTGCGGGTCGTCCAAATGCGGGCAAATCAAGCCTGCTGAACGCACTATCGGGTAAAGAGTCTGCAATCGTAACCGACATCGCAGGAACCACGCGTGATGTACTGCGTGAGCACATCCATATTGATGGCATGCCACTACACATCATTGATACAGCAGGTTTGCGTGATGCTTCCGATGAAGTAGAGAAAATCGGTATCGAACGCGCTTGGGATGAAATAGCCCAAGCAGACCGCGTGTTGTTCATGGTGGATGGCACGACAACCGATGCCACCGATCCGAAAGATATCTGGCCAGATTTTGTGGATCGCCTACCAGACAACATTGGTATAACTGTGATCCGTAATAAAGCGGATCAAACGGGTGAAGATATGGGGATCTGCCACGTCAATAACCCTACCCTTATCCGTTTGTCAGCGAAGACTGGTGCAGGGGTTGAAGCTCTGCGCGATCATCTCAAGGAGTGTATGGGCTTCTCTGGCAACAGTGAAGGTGGGTTTATGGCTCGTCGTCGTCATCTCGATGCATTAGAACGTGCCGCACAGCACCTTCAAATAGGCCAGGAGCAGCTTGAAGGCTATATGGCTGGTGAAATATTGGCTGAAGAGCTACGCATCACCCAACAACATCTCAATGAGATTACCGGTGAGTTCAGTTCTGACGACTTACTGGGACGAATCTTCTCTTCATTCTGTATCGGGAAGTAAATAATCGAACGCGCGGTGCTGAGCTTAACTCACACCGCGTTTCTTTTTGTACGGCAAGCCATCCATGAGCTTTAGCCGTCGCATTCAATAAGGAAGAAGTATGATCCACATTATTACAGGCAGCACGTTAGGTGGCGCAGAATACGTAGGGGATCACCTGAGTGATCTACTCAACGAGAATGGATTTGAAACAACGATCCACAACCAGCCTTCCCTCAGTGATATCGAAAATCAAGGTACGTGGTTGGTGATCACCTCTACACATGGAGCTGGTGAGTATCCTGATAATATCCAACCTTTTATCGCAGCATTACAAAATACACCGCCAAAAATGACTGATGTAAAATTTGCGGTGATTGCGATTGGTGACTCTAGCTACGATACGTTCTGTGCCGCTGGTCAACACGCTTATGATTTATTAGAGGATATTGGTGCAACCCCTCTCGCAGATTGCTTTAAAATCGATGTACTGAGCCATGATGTGCCAGAAGACGCCGCAGAGATGTGGTTAAAAGAGAATATCGAACGTTTTTAAACTCACGACTTTCCCTTCAACAGAGTCGAAATTCGGCTCTGTTTTCTCCCATGTGAATAACTCCCACCAAATTATTTTGTTTAACCGCTCAAAAACCAACCAAACAGACTGTGGATAACTACAATAAGATCCAGTGATTTTCCTTTAGTTATCCCAATAACAACTTTGATCAATTTTACCCCCTGTGTATAACCACCACATTTGATCCCAGGTAATCCTCGATCTGATCCAATCATGATCACAAGATATGATCCAAAGAAGATCCATGATCTTGTTGATCATTTTTAGGTTATCCACAGAAACGGTCGATCCTAATAGTAGATCTAATAAAAGATCATATATATAGATCTTATATATATTTATCTTGAAGCTTAAAACGGATAAAACGAGAAAACGTTTTTCTCTCTGGCATAAAGCAGGTAAAATACGGCTCCTTTATCTGTCCATTAAATCCCTTTGAATACCTGAGGTCAGTTCATGCTTTATCACGAAAACTTTGACGTCATTGTTGTCGGTGGCGGACACGCAGGAACGGAAGCCGCGCTCGCATCTGCACGCACAGGACAAAAAACGCTTCTCCTTACCCATAACATCGATACATTAGGCCAGATGTCTTGTAATCCGGCGATCGGTGGTATTGGTAAAGGTCACTTAGTAAAAGAAGTAGATGCTATGGGCGGTTTGATGGCTGAAGCCATCGACCATGCAGGTATTCAGTTTCGTACACTAAATGCCTCCAAAGGTCCTGCAGTACGAGCAACTCGAGCTCAAGCCGATCGCGCTCTGTACAAAGCGTACGTTCGTAATGCATTAGAAAATGCGCCTAACTTAACGTTGTTCCAGCAGTCAGTTGATGATCTGATTGTTGAACAAGATCGCGCAGTTGGTGTGGTAACTCAAATGGGACTTCGCTTTCATGCGAAAGCCGTTGTGCTAACCGTGGGTACCTTCCTTGGTGGTAAGATCCACATAGGTATGGAAAGCTCGTCTGGTGGTCGTGCCGGGGATCCACCATCGATCGCATTAGCGGATCGACTGCGTGAACTGCCGTTCCGTGTGGATCGTTTAAAAACAGGTACTCCACCGCGCATTGATGCTCGTACTGTTGATTTTTCAGTGCTAGAAGCTCAGCACGGTGATAACCCAACGCCTGTATTCTCGTTCATGGGCAAACGTGAACAGCATCCGCGTCAGATTCCATGTTTCATCACCCACACCAATGAACAAACTCACGATGTGATCCGCAGTAACTTGGATCGCAGTCCAATGTACGCAGGTGTGATTGAAGGTATTGGTCCTCGTTACTGTCCGTCTATTGAAGACAAAGTGATGCGTTTCGCTGACAAAAACAGCCACCAAATCTTCATTGAGCCAGAAGGCCTAACCACGCACGAGTTATACCCTAATGGTATCTCGACCAGCTTGCCATTTGATGTGCAAGTACAAATCGTGCGCTCAATGAAAGGGTTTGAAAATGCACACATCGTTCGCCCAGGTTATGCGATTGAATATGATTTCTTCGATCCACGTGATTTGAAGCAAACGTACGAGACGAAGTTCATCCATGGTTTGTTCTTTGCTGGCCAGATTAATGGTACGACTGGCTACGAAGAAGCCGCAGCGCAAGGCTTGATGGCGGGCCTAAACGCAAGCTTGTTTAGCCAAGACAAAGAAGGCTGGAGCCCACGTCGTGACCAAGCTTACATGGGCGTGTTGATTGATGACTTATCGACCATGGGTACCAAAGAGCCGTACCGCATGTTCACTTCTCGTGCGGAATACCGCCTGCTACTTCGTGAAGATAACGCCGATTTACGTTTAACGGAAAAAGCGCGCGAGCTAGGCTTGATTGATGATGTTCGTTGGGCTCGCTTTAACGAGAAAATCAACAATATGGAAACGGAGCGTCAGCGTTTGAAAGCAACGTGGATGAATCCGAAGTCAGAGGGTGTTGATGAGTTGAACAAGCTGCTGAAAACCCCAATGGCCCGTGAAGCGAGTGGTGAGGATCTTCTGCGTCGTCCAGAGATCACTTATTCGCAACTGACGCAACTTGAAGCGTTTGCTCCTGCTCTTGAAGATCAGCAAGCGGCTGAGCAAGTTGAAATTCAAGTGAAATACGATGGTTACATCAAGCGTCAGCAGGAAGAGATCGAAAAATCACTGCGTCACGAAAATACCAAGTTACCTGCTGATTTGGATTACCGCGATGTAAAAGGTTTATCAAACGAAGTCGTTGCTAAACTGAGCGAGGCCAAACCAGAGAGCATCGGTATTGCATCACGCATTTCTGGTATTACGCCTGCTGCAATTTCTATTCTACTTGTTCACTTGAAAAAGCATGGTTTGCTGAAGAAAGGTGAGGAAGAATAATGAGCGCATTGCGAACAAAGCTGGATTCACTGATCGCGAAAACCGATTTGGAAGTGTCAGAACAGCAACGAGAGCAGTTAGTTGGTTATGTCGAACTGCTCGACAAATGGAACAAAGCGTACAATTTAACATCGGTACGTGATCCGCTTGATATGTTAGTGAAACATATTCTTGATAGTATCGTTGTAAGCGCACACCTGCCCGGTGAGCGCTTCATTGATGTTGGTACTGGTCCGGGGTTACCGGGCATCCCTTTGGCAATCATGAACCCTGAGAAAACCTTCTTTTTGCTCGACAGTCTTGGCAAACGCATCCGTTTTATCAAGCAAGTTGTGCACACATTAGGGCTGAAAAACGTGACACCAATTCAAAGTCGCGTCGAAGAATTCCAGCCTGAAGAAAAATTTGATGGCGTTTTGAGTCGAGCTTTTGCTTCAATGACAGACATGGTGGAATGGTGCCACCATTTGCCGAAACAAGAGCACGGGGTGTTTCTAGCGCTGAAAGGACAGCACCCTAAAGATGAAATGGATCAGCTTCCTGAATGGTGCAGTGTGACAGAGATCATATCTTTGGCTGTTCCTGAGTTGGAAGGTGATCGTCATCTAGTAATCTTATCGCGCAAGGAAAATTAGCGAGGTAATCGTGGGTAAAATTGTAGCAATCGCCAACCAGAAAGGTGGGGTCGGCAAAACAACAACGTGCATTAACTTAGCGGCTTCGATGGCGGCAACAAAGCGCAAGGTTTTGGTGATCGATCTCGACCCGCAAGGCAATGCTACGATGGCCAGTGGCGTGGATAAGTATATGGTCGACGCCACCGCATACGATCTTTTGGTCGAAGATACACCGTTCGATCAAGTCGTTTGTACCCAAACAACAGGGAAGTATGATTTGATCGCGGCGAACGGAGACGTCACCGCGGCAGAAATCAAATTGATGGAAGTTTTCGCTCGTGAAGTGCGTCTAAAAAATGCATTGTCGTCAGTTCGCGATAACTATGATTTCATCTTTATTGATTGTCCTCCTTCTCTAAACCTTCTTACAATCAATGCGATGGCGGCAGCAGACTCTGTGCTGGTGCCGATGCAATGTGAATACTTTGCGTTAGAAGGTTTAACTGCTCTTATGGATACAATCAGCAAGTTAGCGGCTGTTGTGAATGAAAACCTAAAAATCGAAGGTTTATTGCGTACCATGTACGACCCACGCAACCGCTTATCGAATGAAGTATCCGATCAACTTAAAAAACACTTTGGGAATAAAGTTTACCGTACTGTCATTCCGCGTAATGTTCGTTTGGCTGAAGCGCCAAGTCACGGTAAGCCAGCAATGTACTACGATAAGTACTCCGCAGGTGCCAAAGCGTATCTTGCTCTAGCGGGCGAAATGCTCCGCCGCGAAGAAATCCCAGTTTAACTCTAACCTAAGGAATTCAATCCCATGTCTAAGCGTGGTCTCGGAAAAGGACTGGATGCGTTATTGTCGACCAGTTCGTTTGCTCGTGAAAAACAGCATATTGCATCGCATAGCCAAGAATTATCGGCAGACGGTGAGTTAACCGATTTAGCGATTGGTCAATTGCAACCGGGCGTATACCAACCGCGTAAAGATATGGCGCCTGAAGCGCTAGAAGAACTAGCGGCTTCGATTCAATCACAAGGCATTATTCAACCAATCGTGGTTCGCCAGGTCGAAAGTGGTCAGTTTGAGATCATCGCAGGTGAGCGCCGCTGGCGTGCTGCAAGGCAGGCGGGGTTAAAACGCGTACCGTGTTTGGTGAAAAAAGTTGAAGATCGTGCCGCCATCGCCATGGCGTTGATTGAAAACATTCAACGTGAAGACTTGAATGTGATTGAGGAAGCCCAAGCGCTTGAACGTCTACAAGATGAATTCACGCTGACACATCAGCAAGTGGCCGATGTGATTGGTAAATCAAGAACGACGGTGAGTAACCTATTACGTCTGAATCAGTTGGAAGTTGATGTAAAAGGTCTGGTTGCAGATAAAAAATTGGAAATGGGTCATGCTCGAGCTCTGTTAGCGTTAGAAGGCGAACAGCAAGTCGAAGTAGCTCAACAAGTGGCTAAGAAGCAAATGACTGTTCGCCAAACCGAACAGTTAGTAAAAAAGTGCTTAGCCCCACAAAATGAGCAAAAAGGGCAACAAGAGGATACCGAAGCCGAGCAAATGTCGCATAAATTGAGTCAGCTGCTTGATGCAAAAGTTTCTCTTACCCGTTCTGCAAACGGAAAAGCGAAATTGACGATAAGTCTTGATGAGCCTCACAAATTGGACCAACTAATTGCCAAGCTTGAGGCCTAGATGAGATAATTGATTTAGGTCAATTAATCTAATTAATCGAATTTTGTGCGAAAGTTGTCGTTTTGTAAACAAAACTGTAAGTTTTTGATGCAATCGAATTGCTTTACGTTGAACTGAACGTATAATTTTCGCCAATTTCCCAGCACAGAGAGTTAAGTGCGAAGTGGATATTACTAGAGGTACGAATACATGGTAGCTGCGTTAGCTAGACCAGGACGAGAGCTCGCAAGGCAATTGTTAATGATCCAGTCTGGCGCGGTTATTTTTGTGGCAGCAGGAATGGCGGTAGCCATAAATCCTGACTGGGGATTTTCAGCGCTGATTGGCGGAGGCATTTTTGTTGTTGCCAATGCAGTATTCGCGCTGTGTGCTTTCATGTTTAGTGGAGCTCGCGCTGCCAAGCGCATCGCTGCTTCCTTCTATACGGGTGAAGTACTGAAAATTCTCATCACGGTTGCACTGTTCTATGTTGCCTACATGTATATGCAGGTGGAACTTGTTCCCCTCAAACTAACCTATTTGCTGGTACTAGGTATTAATATCTGTGCACCAGTGCTATTCATTAACAACAAAAAATAGGATGAGTTATGGCTGCGCCAGGTGAAGCGCTAACATCGTCCGGTTACATTGCCCACCACCTTTCTAACCTATCGCTATACAAGTTGGGTTTAGTAGGGTCGGAGACAAGTTTCTGGAACGTACATATCGATAGCCTGTTTTTTTCTTGGTTTACTGGTTTAATCTTCCTCGGAATTTTTTACAAAGTAGCAAAGAGAACAACAGCGGGTGTACCGGGTAAGCTTCAGTGTGCTGTAGAAATGATCGTTGAATTTGTCGCCGATAACGTCAAAGACACGTTCCATGGACGCAACCCACTGATCGCGCCTTTAGCACTGACTATCTTTTGTTGGGTATTTTTGATGAACGTGATGGACTTAGTTCCTATCGACTTCTTACCATACCCAGCAGAGCATTGGCTAGGTATTCCTTACCTTAAGGTTGTACCGTCTGCTGATGTGAATATCACCATGGCTATGGCTCTAGGCGTTTTTGCATTGATGATTTACTACAGCATCAAAGTAAAAGGTCTAGGTGGATTCGCAAAAGAACTTGCACTACATCCATTCAATCACCCACTGATGATTCCGTTTAACCTACTAATTGAAGTGGTATCGCTATTAGCGAAACCTCTATCACTTGGTATGCGTCTATTCGGTAACATGTTCGCGGGTGAGGTTGTATTCATTCTTTGTGCGGCAATGCTACCATGGTACTTACAATGGATGGGTTCACTACCGTGGGCAATCTTCCATATCTTGGTTATTACGATTCAAGCCTTCGTATTCATGATGTTGACAATTGTTTACCTGTCAATGGCACACGAAGATCCTGATCATTAATTTTTTTAAAGCTTTTTATTTGGGCACTAAGCCAACAACTATAAATTGGAGATAGTAATGGAAACTTTACTGAGCTTTTCTGCAATCGCCGTAGGTATTATCGTCGGTCTTGCTTCTCTTGGTACAGCGATTGGTTTCGCACTGCTAGGTGGTAAATTCCTAGAAGGTGCTGCACGTCAACCAGAAATGGCTCCTATGCTACAAGTTAAGATGTTCATCATCGCGGGTCTACTTGATGCGGTTCCAATGATCGGTATCGTAATCGCGCTACTATTCACTTTCGCAAACCCATTCGTTGGTCAACTAGGTTAATCACCTTTAACTCGGGACGGGCGATTATCGCTTGTCACTGATTAACACTAAGTCCAAATAGAGGGGTAGCTGTTGTGAACATAAACGCAACTCTGCTAGGTCAAGCAATCTCGTTCGCACTATTTGTGTGGTTCTGCATGAAGTATGTATGGCCACCATTGATGCAAGCGATCGAAGAGCGTCAGAAGAAAATTGCTGATGGTCTTCAAGCAGCAGAACGTGCTGCGAAAGACTTGGATCTAGCACAAGCCAACGCTTCTGATCAATTGAAAGAAGCGAAGCGCACAGCAACTGAGATCATCGAACAAGCGAACAAACGTAAGTCTCAAATTCTTGATGAAGCTCGCGAGGAAGCTCAGGCAGAACGCCAGAAAATCCTAGCGCAAGCAGAAGCAGAACTTGAAGCTGAACGCAATCGTGCACGCGATGAGCTGCGCAAACAAGTTGCTACTCTGGCTGTAGCTGGTGCTGAGAAAATCCTTGAGCGTTCTATCGATAAAGATGCGCAAAAAGATATTCTCGACAACATTACTGCAAAACTTTAAGTCTGGGGGCGCATATGTCTGATTTGACTACTATCGCACGCCCCTATGCTAAAGCAGCCTTCGACTTTGCTTTAGAGAAAGACCAGTTGGACCAATGGGGCCAAATGTTATCTTTTGCTGCTGAAGTGGCCAAAAACGAACAAATGAACGAACTACTAACGGGTTCGGTTTCTGCTGACAAAATGGCAGAAATTTTTGTTGCAGTTTGCGGCGAACAAGTTGATGCGCACGGTCAAAACCTTTTGAAGGTAATGGCTGAGAATGGTCGTTTAGCGGCCCTTCCTGATGTTTGCACGGAGTTTTTTACTCTGAAAAAAGAACATGAGAAAGAAATTGATGTTGAAGTAATTTCAGCAACAGAGCTTTCTGATGAACAACTTGCAAACATTGGCAGCAAACTTGAAAAGCGTCTTGAACGCAAAGTGAAGCTGAATTGCAGTGTAGATGAGACCCTACTTGGTGGGGTTATTATTCGAGCCGGAGACCTAGTCATCGATGACTCAGCGCGTGGTCGTTTGAACCGCCTGAGCGATGCATTGCAGTCTTAATGGGGATTGGAGCATGCAACTTAATTCCACGGAAATTAGCGATCTGATCAAACAACGTATCGAATCTTTCGAAGTTGTTAGTGAAGCTCGCAACGAGGGTACTATCGTATCGGTAAGCGATGGTATCATCCGCATCCACGGCCTAGCGGACGTGATGCAAGGTGAAATGATTGAATTACCGGGTGGCCGTTATGCACTGGCACTTAACCTTGAGCGTGACTCGGTTGGTGCGGTTGTAATGGGCCCATATGCTGACCTTAAGGAAGGCATGAAAGTTACAGGTACTGGCCGCATTCTTGAAGTGCCAGTTGGTCCAGAACTACTAGGCCGCGTAGTAAATACGCTGGGTGAGCCTATCGATGGTAAAGGTCCAATCGAAGCGAAAATGACTTCGCCTGTAGAAGTGATCGCACCAGGTGTAATCGACCGTAAATCGGTAGACCAACCTGTGCAAACTGGTTATAAGTCAGTTGACTCAATGATCCCAATCGGTCGTGGTCAGCGTGAGCTTATCATCGGTGACCGTCAGATTGGTAAAACAGCACTGGCGATCGACGCGATCATCAACCAGAAAGACTCTGGTATTTTCTCTATCTACGTAGCAATCGGTCAGAAAGCATCGACTATCGCTAACGTTGTTCGCAAACTAGAAGAGCACGGCGCACTACAAAATACTATCGTTGTAGTTGCATCAGCTTCTGAATCTGCAGCGCTTCAATACCTAGCGCCTTACGCAGGTTGTGCGATGGGTGAATACTTCCGCGATCGCGGTGAAGACGCACTGATTGTTTACGATGATCTATCTAAGCAAGCGGTAGCTTACCGTCAGATCTCTCTACTACTTAAACGTCCACCAGGCCGTGAGGCATTCCCAGGTGACGTATTCTACTTACACTCGCGTCTACTAGAGCGTGCAGCTCGTGTAAACGAAGAGTACGTAGAGCGTTTCACTAACGGTGAAGTGAAAGGTAAGACTGGTTCTTTGACTGCTCTTCCTATCATCGAAACTCAAGCAGGTGACGTTTCAGCATTCGTACCGACTAACGTAATCTCGATTACCGATGGTCAGATCTTCCTACAAACTGAGCTATTCAACGCTGGTGTTCGTCCTGCTGTTGACCCTGGTATCTCAGTATCTCGTGTAGGTGGTTCAGCTCAGACGAAAATCATCAAGAAACTATCAGGTGGTATCCGTACAGCACTAGCTGCATACCGTGAACTAGCGGCATTTGCTCAGTTCTCTTCTGACCTTGATGACGCAACGAAGAAACAGCTAGACCATGGTCAAAAAGTTACAGAACTAATGAAGCAGAAGCAGTACGCTCCAATGTCTGTATTTGACCAAGCTCTAACTATCTTCGCGGCAGAGCGCGGTTACCTTGATGATGTAGAACTTAACAAAGTTCTAGATTTCGAGGCGGCTCTACTATCGTACGCTCGCGGTCAATACGCTGAACTAGCAGCTGAGATCGACAAGTCTGGCGCTTACAACGATGAAATCGAAGCTCAGTTGAAGAAACTGACTGACGACTTCAAAGCAACCCAAACTTGGTAATTAGGTCGGTGGCAGTTTCTGCCACCAACTAACGGAGAGTAACGATGGCCGGCGCAAAAGAGATACGTAATAAAATCGGTAGTGTTAAAAGCACTCAGAAAATTACGAAAGCGATGGAAATGGTAGCAGCTTCAAAAATGCGTCGTTCTCAAGATGCAATGGAAGCTTCTCGTCCATACGCTGAAACAATGCGTAAAGTGATCGGTCATGTGGCTAACGCAAACCTAGAGTACCGTCATCCGTACCTAGAAGAGCGTGAAGCTAAACGTGTTGGTTACATCATCGTTTCGACAGACCGTGGTCTGTGTGGTGGTTTGAACATTAACGTGTTCAAAAAAGCCGTTACAGACATGCAAGCATGGAGAGAGAAAGGTGCTGAGATTGAGCTAGCCGTTGTTGGCTCAAAAGCAACAGCTTTCTTTAAACATGGTGGCGCAAAAGTTGCGGCACAGGTTTCTGGTCTTGGAGATAATCCAAGCCTACAAGACCTAATCGGCTCTGTTGGCGTAATGCTGAAGAAATACGATGAAGGTGAACTGGACCGTCTATATGTAGTATTCAACAAGTTTGTTAATACTATGGTTCAGCAACCAACGATCGATCAATTGCTACCTTTGCCTAAATCGGACAGCGAAGAGATGCAGCGTGAGCATTCATGGGACTACATCTATGAGCCTGAACCAAAACCTCTACTGGATACGCTATTAGTGCGTTACGTAGAGTCTCAGGTATACCAAGGTGTGGTTGAGAACCTTGCTTGTGAGCAAGCGGCTCGAATGATTGCGATGAAGGCTGCAACGGATAACGCAACCAGTTTGATTGACGATTTGGAACTTGTGTACAACAAAGCCCGTCAGGCTGCGATTACACAAGAACTATCAGAAATCGTTGGTGGTGCAGCTGCGGTTTAAGCTTAGGTAAAACGAAATAGTTTAGAGGATTAACGATGGCTACAGGTAAGATCGTACAGATCATCGGTGCGGTAGTCGACGTAGAGTTCCCACAGAGCAATGTACCTAGTGTATATGACGCTCTAAACGTAACGGACTCAAAAGAGCGTCTAGTTCTTGAAGTTCAACAACAGCTAGGCGGTGGCGTAGTTCGTTGTATCGTAATGGGTAGCTCTGATGGTTTACGTCGTGGAGTTGAAGTGGTTAACACTGGCGCTCCAATTTCAGTACCAGTAGGTACTAAAACTCTAGGTCGTATCATGAACGTCCTAGGTGACGCGATTGACGAGCGTGGTGAAGTGGGTGCGGAAGAGGTTTACTCTATCCACCGTAGTGCACCAAGCTACGAAGAGCAATCAAACGAAATTGCACTTCTAGAAACGGGCGTTAAAGTAATCGACCTAATTTGTCCATTCGCTAAGGGTGGTAAAATCGGTCTATTCGGTGGTGCAGGTGTAGGTAAGACCGTTAACATGATGGAACTTATCAACAACATCGCACTACAGCACTCAGGTCTATCAGTATTTGCTGGTGTTGGTGAGCGTACTCGTGAAGGTAACGATTTCTACTACGAGATGCAGGAAGCGGGCGTTGTAAACGTTGAGAAGCCTGAAGAATCAAAAGTAGCGATGGTTTACGGTCAGATGAACGAGCCACCAGGTAACCGTCTACGTGTTGCACTGACTGGTCTAACAATGGCAGAGCGTTTCCGTGACGAAGGTCGTGACGTACTACTGTTCATTGATAACATCTACCGTTACACACTTGCAGGTACAGAGGTATCAGCACTACTAGGTCGTATGCCTTCTGCGGTAGGTTACCAGCCAACTCTTGCAGAAGAGATGGGTGTACTTCAGGAGCGTATCACGTCAACGAAATCAGGTTCTATCACGTCTGTACAGGCGGTATACGTACCAGCGGATGACTTGACTGACCCGTCTCCAGCAACAACGTTCGCGCACTTGGATGCAACGGTTGTACTTAACCGTAACATCGCTGCAATGGGTCTATACCCTGCGATCGACCCGCTAGATTCAACATCTCGTATGCTTGATCCACTAGTCGTTGGTCAAGATCACTACGAAGTTGCTCGTGGTGTTCAGCAGACTCTTCAGCGCTACAAAGAGCTGAAAGATATCATTGCTATCCTAGGTATGGACGAGCTATCTGAAGAAGATAAGCAAGTTGTATCTCGTGCACGTAAGATTGAGCGTTTCCTAACTCAGCCTTACCACGTAGCAGAAGTATTTACAGGTGACCCTGGTATTTACGTACCTCTAAAAGAGACTCTACGTGGCTTTAAAGGTCTACTAGCTGGTGAATACGACGACATTCCTGAGCAGGCATTTATGTACTGCGGTAGCATCGACGATGCTATTGAGAATGCGAAGAAGCTATAAGGCTAACTAGGAGGCGATATGGCAGCAATAACCTTTCACCTAGACGTAGTAAGCGCTGAGAAGAAAATCTTCTCTGGTCGTGTTGAAACGTTTCAGGTGACCGGTAGCGAAGGTGAACTTGGTATTTTCCATGGTCACACACCGCTGCTGACCGCTATCAAGCCTGGTATGGTGCGTATTGTGAAACAGCACGGCCACGAAGAAATTATTTATGTTTCTGGTGGTATGGTAGAGATTCAGCCTGGTACAGCGACTGTACTAGCTGATACAGCTATCCGTGGTGAAGAGCTAGACGCAGCGAAGGCAGAAGAAGCCAAACGCCGCGCTGAGGAGCAAATCCAGAATCAGCATGGTGACATGGACTTCGCACAAGCGGCCAGTGAACTGGCTAAAGCCATTGCTCAGCTACGAGTTATCGAGCTGACAAAAAAGCGTCGCTAAGCTCAATTAGCAACGTTGCATGAAAAAAGGCGGCCAATTGGTCGCCTTTTTGATTAATTTTAGTTGGAAATTTACCTTACTCCATTAACTATTTTAAAAGAGCTGTTTAAAATAACGGCCAATTAACATAAAACGTCAATAGGTTATCAATGAAATTCAGTGCTGTGATTCTTGCAGCGGGTAAAGGTACCCGTATGCATTCGAACATGCCTAAGGTGCTACACACTTTGGCAGGTAAGCCAATGGCAAAACATGTGATTGATACATGTACAGGTCTAGGTGCACAAAATATCCACTTGGTCTTTGGCCACGGTGGTGATCAAATGCAAACCACTCTTGCAGAAGAGCCTGTAAATTGGGTGCTTCAAGCGGAGCAGTTAGGGACAGGTCATGCGGTTGATCAAGCGTCTCCGAAGTTTGAAGACGATGAAAAAGTACTGGTGCTTTACGGTGATGTTCCACTGATTTCAGCTGAAACGATTGAAAACCTATTAGATGCACAGCCAACAGGCGGTATTGCACTACTAACAGTGATTCTAGATAACCCGACAGGCTACGGTCGTATTATCCGTAAGAATGGTCCTGTTGTGGCGATCGTTGAGCAAAAAGATGCAACAGAAGAACAAAAACAAATTAAAGAGATCAACACTGGCGTGATGGTTGCGACTGGTGGGGATCTTAAGCGTTGGTTGTCTGGCTTAAACAACAACAACGCACAAGGCGAATACTACCTAACTGACGTTATTGCAGCTGCACACGATGAAGGTCGTGCCGTTGAGGCAGTACACCCAGTCAATGCCATTGAGGTGGAAGGGGTCAATGACCGCGCACAGCTTGCTCGTCTAGAGCGTGCTTTCCAGTCAATGCAAGCTCAGAAGCTACTAGAGCAAGGTGTCATGCTACGCGATCCAGCACGCTTTGATTTGCGTGGTGAGTTACAGTGCGGTATGGACTGTGAAATCGACGTGAACGTTATCGTCGAAGGTAAAGTTTCACTGGGTGATAACGTGGTTATCGGTGCGGGTTGTGTACTGAAAGATTGTGAAATCGACGACAACACCATCGTTCGCCCTTACAGTGTGATTGAAGGTGCAACGGTTGGTGAAGAATGTACGGTTGGTCCATTTACTCGCCTTCGTCCTGGTGCTGAAATGCGTAACGATTCCCATGTGGGTAACTTCGTTGAAGTGAAAAATACGCGCATCGGAGAAGGTTCAAAAGCGAACCACCTAACTTACTTAGGTGATGCAGAGATCGGTCAACGTACTAACATCGGCGCAGGTACTATCACTTGTAACTACGATGGTGCGAACAAGTTTAAAACCATCATCGGTAATGATGTTTTTGTTGGTTCTGATAGCCAGCTGGTGGCGCCTGTCACTATCGCTGATGGCGCAACCATCGGTGCAGGCACGACACTAACAAAAGATGTTGAAGAAGGTGAGTTAGTAATTACTCGCGTCAAAGAGCGCAAAATTACTGGCTGGCAGCGTCCTGTAAAACAGAAATAAGCATTACCTACACTCTGTCTCTATATTGTCAAAGCCGCTCAACAAGAGCGGCTTTGTTGTTTCTAGCTAAGGCTTCATCGCTAGTAGCTAGGAATGGCAATACGTTTTTCGAGCCAACGAACGGCTTGAGATACAAATAGGATGAGCAACAAGTACTCCAAAACGAGGAAGGTATAAATCTCTAAGGGTAAGTACTCATTCACCACCAGCTCATTAGCACGGCGAGTGAGATCGCTTAAACCAATCACGCTGACTAAAGAACTCATCTTGAGAATGTAGACAAATTGATTGCCCAGTGGTGGGAGAATTTGCCGAAATGCTTGGGGAAGAATTACCAGGCGCATCTTTTGCCAATAGCTTAAGCCCAAAGATTCAGCCGCTTCATGTTGGCCACGGCTGATAGCTTGTATCCCACCGCGAAACACTTCCGCCATAAACGCACTCTCAGCGATAGTCAGTGCAATAACACCCGCCCAAAAGTGATTGAGTGAGACATCCAATAGTGTAGGCATGCCGTAATACACCCAAAGTAGTAAGACTAAAACTGGCACTGAACGGATCACCTCGACATAAATACGGTTTATCCACTTCAGAGAGGCAGAGTCCGACAGAGCGGGTAACGCAACGATCAGGCCCAAGCTCATCGCAAATAACATACTGAGGAGTGATACCTGAATGGTGTCATTAAACCCAGCGATTAAAAACTTTAGATTGGTGAGCCCTTGATCCGTCGAAGGGTCAAGTACATACCAGCCCCATTGATAATCTGAACAACCTGTGAGTAATAGCAGTGAAAACAGCCATAGAGTTCGAAACGTCACATTTACTCCCTGAATTAACTAAAAAACTTCCTTTGTTACTGCTATGTTATCAGTAGAGCTCTAATAAAGGTTAATTATTAAACCGTATAAGGTCATTATTTTTAAGGGAATAAAAATGAGAAAGATTTTACTAGTGCTAGGAATGTGTTTGCTTGCTGCGACTCAAGTCGCTCACGCTGAAAGCCGTCTTCAATCTATTTTAGACAATGGCGTACTCCGAGTTGGAACGACGGGAGATTGGAATCCGATGACGATGAAAGACCCCGCGACAAACAGTTATCGTGGCTTCGATATCGATGTAACAACAGAACTTGCTAAAGATCTCGGTGTAAAAGTGGAGTATGTTCCCACGGATTGGAAGACGCTAGTTAATGGCATTACCGCCAACAAATACGATATTACTGGCAGCGCATCTCTGAACATGTCGCGCGCGAAAGTAGCTGGATACAGCCAGCCATATTTCTACCTTGCCTTTGTACCTGTGGTGCAAAAGAAAGATCTCGCCAAATTCTCTGATTGGGCGGATTTTAATAAACCAGAAGTAAAAGTCGCGGCGACGTTAGGTACGGTACAAGAAAAAATGGTGAAAGAGTTCTTCCCGTCTGCTCAGCATATTGTTATTGAAGCGCCAGCGCGCGACTTCCAAGAACTACTAGCTCGCAGGGCCGATGTATCGGTGACGTCCAATGTGGAAGCAGCGACGTTGGTGGATAAGTTTAAACAGTTGGCGATAGTGCCAGTGACCGCACCGCGTAAACCAACCCCAATTGCTATGTTGTTGCCGCAAGACGATCAAGTATGGATTAATTATATCAATCACTGGGTAGAGTTGAAAAAGACTCAAGGCTTTTTTAAGCAGACTGCCAAGAAGTGGGGGTTGAAAAGCTTATAAACAGAAAGAGCCGCATTGCGCGGCTCTTTTTATTATCTGAACAATTAAAGTTCGTCTTCACTCACGACTCGGGCGTTGTCAGGAGTCGTAAAGTGCTTGGATAATTCGCGATTCGACAGAATGTATCCCATCCACAGCCCACCCATACAGATGATGATTGCGATGCCAGTAACCATCTGAGCTTGGCTTGCCATTGCGGCTACCAATGCACTTGAGAAGCTACTTACACAGATTTGCAGGCTGTTTTGCAGACCTGCTGCTGTTGCAGGGCTCTGTTGTGCGCTGGCCAGTGCACGGTTTACCACTATTGGGTACAGCGCGCCGTTAGCAACGGCAATCAAACAGAATGGCGCAAGAATAGGCCAAATCGATGACAGCTCCCACTGTGAAGCAATGAAAATCATTAATGCCGCGACACTAAATAGGCCAATCAGTTGGCGCAGAACCTTTTCATCACCAAATTTTCGAACGCCTACTTTACCTAAGTAGCCACCAGCCATAAACGCGATGGTTTGTGGGATAAAGCTCAAACCAATATCTTTTGCTTCGTAGCCCAGTTGCGCCATGATTTCTGGCATCCCAGTTAGGTAAGCAAAGAATGCAGCCGAAGCCGTCGCAAACATAAACACGTTGCCAAGGTATTTTTTAGAACTCAGCAGCGCTTTGATGTCGGCAGACATACTGGTTTGTTTGATTTCTGCTTTCTCGTCTTTTTGGGCCATGGTCGCAAAGACCAAAAAGACACCAACCAGTGTTAGCGTAATAAAGATACTGTGCCAGCCGAAGTTATCTGCCAACACAACCCCTAATTGAGGTGCTAGTGCTGGTGATAGCGCGACGAGTGGCATGATTGTCGCAAAAATTTGTTGGCTACTGCTTGAGTAGCGTTTAATGACCATAGCCTGCCAGATCACGGCTGGTGCACACACACCGATAGCTTGGATAAAGCGCAGTGTGAGTAGTTGCCATACTTGATCACAGAAAGCCAAACCGAATGACGCGATAGTAAATAGCACCAACCCGGCTGCGAGTGTATTACGATGGCCAAATTTATCGGATGCCAATCCCCACATTAGCTGGCCAATCGCCATACCAACGAGGAATACCGTTAAAGAGAGCGCAATTTGCTCAGGGCCTGTTGCAAAGTCGATTTCCATCGCTTTGAATGCTGGCAGATACATATCGGTAGCAACGAAGCCAAGCATCGATAATGCTGCCAGATAAATGAGCTGTAGTTTTGAGATTTTCATGATTCAACCAGTCAAATTATTTAATCATTTTTTAATCAACATCAGTTGGCGCCAACCCTGATTTATTTACCTTATTATTCTATTTTTCGATTTTGAGAAAATAAAACGCTAAAATTGTTGGTTATCAATCAAATTTTTTGAAAGGTTAAATCATGTTCTCTAAAGCGTCTTTGGAAATGCTGGATACGGTTGCCCGTTTAGGCAGTTTCACCGCTGCGGCTGAGGTATTGCATAAAGTCCCCTCAGCCATCAGCTATGGAGTAAGGCAGGTCGAGCAAGATTTAGATGTGGTGCTGTTTCGACGTTTACCAAGGAAAGTCGAGCTAACTCCAGCGGGTGAACTTTTTATGGCCGAGGCGCGCTCTTTGCTGCGTCAAATGGAAGAGGTGAAAGCACAAACGCGGCGAGCGGCTCAAGGATGGAAAAGCACGTTAAAGCTGACCTTAGATAACGTGGTGAAGTTAGAAAAACTCAAACCTTTGGTGGAAGATTTTTATCGCGAGTTTGAATTTGCTGAATTGCAGATCAATATGGAGGTCTTCAATGGTTCTTGGGAAGCCATAGCACAAGGTCGAGCCGACATTGTCGTTGGCGCGACATCTGCGGTTCCCGTTGGGGGAGATTTTGAAGTCAAAGATATGGGCGTATTAGATTGGGCATTTGTAATGTCACCCGCTCATCCTTGCGTTCGACAACAAGTGCTTACTGAAGCATTTGTGAGTCAATTTCCGGCGATCTGTCTTGATGATACTTCGAACGTGCTGCCAAAACGCCATACTGGCCATTATCCGCAACAGCGCCGATTATTATTGCCCAATTGGTATAGTGCGATTGAATGTTTAAAAAATGGGGTGGGCGTGGGTTACATGCCACGTCATATTGCAACACCCTTAATCAATGATGGTGTACTGGTGGAGAAGGTCATGCCGGATGATAAACCGCTCAGTCACTGCTGCTTAGTATGGCGCAAAGATGATAATCATAAATTGATCCAGTGGATGGTGGACTATCTTGGGTCGCCTAATCAGCTACATAAAGATTGGTTACAGTCATAAAAAACACCTCGCTAATGCGAGGTGTTGTCTTTGATATATTTGAAATGTGGCGTTTTATGACAAGAAAAACTTATACGATGGGTTGTCTGTCTCATCTTTGCATTGATAGCCAAGTTCACGTAAATGTGCAGAAAACTGAGCTAAATCGCTTTCATCTAACTCGAAACCACATAAAACACGTCCGTAGTCAGCGCCGTGGTTACGGTAGTTGAACAAGCTGATATTCCAATGAGTACCGAGTGTGCTTAAGAACTTGAGTAGCGCTCCCGGATATTCTGGGAATTCAAAGCTGTATAGGCGCTCTTTAAGCGGCTTAGACGGCTTACCACCAATCATGTAGCGCACGTGCAGCTTCGCCATTTCATCATCAGACAAATCAACCACTGGGTAGCCACCATCACGTAAGTCGTGAATGATATGTTCTAGCTCTTCCTGACCGCCTTGCAAACGCACACCGACAAAGATATTTGCCAATGCGTCATCGTTGTAGCGGTAGTTAAACTCCGTTACGGCGCGGCCGCCAATGAGGTTACAGAACTCAAAGAAGGCACCTTGACGCTCAGGAATGGTGACGGCAAGCAAACCTTCACGTTTCTCACCAAGCTCGCAACGTTCAGAAACATAACGTAAGCCATGGAAGTTAGTGTTGGCACCAGACAGCACAGTACCTAAATTCTTACCTTGCAGTTTGTTTTGCTCAGCAAACTTCTTCAAACCCGCCAGAGCAAGCGCGCCAGAAGGCTCTGCAATCGCACGGGTGTCTTCAAAGATGTCTTTTACTGCTGCGCAGATTTCATCGCTAGAGACTGCAATATGGCCATCAATGTACTTTTGGCATAGACGAAACGTCTCTTCACCAATGCGTTTTACTGCAACGCCATCGGCAAACATGCTGACCTGGTCTAATACTACTGGTTCACCTGCATCCAATGCCGCTTTGAGGCATGAAGAATCTTCTGGCTCGACCGCAATCACTTTGATTTCTGGCATGAGCTGCTTCACGAGTACTGCAACACCCGCAGCCAAACCGCCACCACCGACAGGAACGAAGATGTAGTCAAGGTGACCATTTTGTTGCAGCATTTCCATGCCGATGGTGCCTTGACCAGCAATCACCAGTGGATGATCGAACGGTGGGACAAAGGTGTACCCGTTTAACTCGGATAGACGCTCTGCCTCGGCTTTGGCCTCATCAAAGTTACTGCCGTGCAGCACCACATTGCCACCAAAGCTGCGTACCGCATCGACTTTGATGTCTGGTGTGGTTTTTGGCATCACGATAGTGGTCTTAATGCCAAGCTTAGTACCAGAAAGCGCCATGCCTTGTGCGTGGTTACCTGCCGATGCTGCAATGACACCAGCGGCTTTTTGTGCTTCAGATAAACTCGCCACCATGTTGTATGCACCGCGCAATTTGAACGAGTGTACGGGTTGGCGATCTTCACGCTTGATTTGCACATTGTTGCCAATACGAGCAGCAAGGCGAGGCATCTCTTGCAAAGGTGTGACAGTCGCGACTTCATACACAGGAGCACGCAAGATCTGGCGCAGATAATCTGCGCCAGTTTGGTTCACTTGTTTTTCGGGTTGAGCTTCCATCATTGCTAGCCCTCTAGCTTCGACTTGTCTCGTACTGCACCCTTGTCAGCACTGGTTGCCATACTCGCGTACGCTTTGAGTGCAAATGAAACTTCACGTTGGCGGTCAACTGGTTTCCAGCCTAGTTCGTCTTGTTTTGCACGGCGCTCAGCAAGTTCTTGTTCAGACACTTGGAGTGAAATTGAACGGTTTGGAATATCAATTGCGATCATATCGCCTTCTTTTACCAGACCAATTGCACCGCCGTTTGCTGCTTCAGGAGAGGCGTGACCGATTGACAGACCTGATGTGCCGCCAGAGAAACGGCCGTCAGTCAGAAGTGCACACTCTTTGCCAAGGCCCATCGATTTTAGATAAGTGGTTGGGTAAAGCATTTCTTGCATGCCCGGACCACCTTTAGGGCCTTCGTAACGGATAATTACCACGTCGCCAGCTTTTACTTTGCCACCCAAGATGCCTTCTACGGCGTCTTCTTGGCTTTCAAATACTACGGCTGGGCCAGTGAATTTATGAATGCTCTCATCCACACCAGCAGTCTTAACGATACAACCATCTAATGCGATATTGCCTGATAGAACGGCTAGGCCACCTTCTTGGCTGAAAGCATTGTCTTTGGCACGAATACAACCTTCAGCGCGATCATCATCAAGTCGATCCCAGCGACAATCTTGTGAGAATGCTTGTGTAGTACGAATACCTGCAGGACCTGCGCGGTAGAACTTGAGTACTTCTTCGTCTTCAGTTTGGATGATGTCGTATTTCGCCAGCTGCTCTTTCATCGAAAGGCCAAGCACGGTGCGCGCATCATTGTGTAGAAGACCTGCACGGTCAAGCTCACCAAGGATAGCCATTACACCACCAGCGCGGTGCACGTCTTCCATGTGATATTTCTGGGTAGATGGTGCCACTTTACATAGGTGTGGTACTTGGCGTGATAGGCGATCGATATCTTCCATATCGAAATCCACTTCACCTTCTTGCGCCGCGGCAAGTAGGTGCAAAATGGTGTTGGTTGAGCCACCCATTGCAATATCCAGTGCCATTGCGTTTTCGAAGGCATCAAACGTAGCGATGTTGCGAGGCAGTGCTGATTCGTCATCTTGCTCGTAGTAACGACGAGTCAGTTCAACGATGCGACGACCTGCATTAAGGAACAGCTGTTCACGGTCTGCGTGCGTCGCCAGCATAGAACCGTTGCCCGGCTGAGAAAGACCCAGGGCTTCTGTTAGACAGTTCATCGAGTTTGCGGTGAACATGCCTGAACACGATCCACACGTTGGACATGCGCTACGTTCGATCTGCTCACTTTGCTCATCAGACACTTTTGGATCCGCGCCTTGGATCATCGCATCTACAAGGTCTAGTTTGATGATCTGATCAGAAAGCTTGGTTTTACCCGCTTCCATTGGACCACCAGAAACAAAGATAACCGGGATGTTGAGACGCATAGATGCCATCAACATTCCCGGAGTGATTTTGTCACAGTTAGAGATACATACCATGGCATCGGCACAGTGCGCGTTGACCATGTACTCCACAGAGTCTGCGATCAGTTCGCGTGAAGGCAGTGAGTACAGCATGCCGCCGTGACCCATTGCGATACCATCATCAACCGCGATGGTGTTGAATTCTTTCGCAATACCGCCAGCTTTTTCGATTTCGCGTGCTACAAGCTGGCCCATGTCTTTCAGGTGTACGTGACCCGGAACAAATTGAGTAAACGAGTTTACAACGGCGATGATTGGTTTACCGAAGTCTTCTTCTTTCACGCCCGTTGCACGCCACAGTGCTCGTGCACCCGCCATGTTACGACCATGTGTGGTGGTAGCTGATCTATATTTTGGCATTTCCTAATCCTTCTTACTTCTGTTCTGGGTACACATAGTCTAACCAGCCCCACTTATCTTCCGTGGTGCCGTCAAATAGGCCAAAGTAGGCTGCTTGTAGTTCTTTAGTGATAGGGCCGCGCTTACCAGTGCCCACTTCAATCTTGTCGATGGTTGCCACTGGTACAATCTCAGCCGCAGTACCTGTCATGAAGACTTCATCGGCAAGGTAAAGGGCTTCACGAGCAATGTTCGCTTCACGTACTTCGTAGCCTTTATCGCGTGCAATTGTCATGATCGAGTCACGAGTGATGCCCGGTAGAATCGCGCTAGTTGCTGGTGGTGTGGTGATTACGCCATCTTTGATAACGAAGATGTTTTCACCAGCCCCTTCCGATAGGTAACCATCTACGCTTAGCGCAATACCTTCGTCGTAACCGTGACGACGGGCTTCACCACCAACCAGTAGTGAAGATAGGTAGTTACCGCCTGCTTTAGCCGCAGTTGGGATGGTGTTTGGCGCAGCGCGGTTCCAGCTTGAAATCATCGCGTCGACACCTTTTTCTAGCGCTTCTTCGCCTAAGTAAGAGCCCCAAGGAAATGCTGCAATGATTAGATCCATCTCAGTGCCAACTGGTGGACATACGCCTAAGCCAACATTACCGACAAAACCCAATGGACGAATGTAAGCGCTGTCGAGTTTGTTTTGGCGCAGCGTTTCGCGGGTCGCTTCCATGATTTCTTCTACAGAGAAAGGGATCGGAAAGCGGTAAATCTTGGCAGAATCTTTTAGACGTTGTGCATGCTCACGGTGACGGAAGACAATTGGGCCTTTTGGTGTGTTGTAACAGCGCACGCCTTCAAACACGGATGTACCATAGTGCATTGCGTGAGTCAGAACGTGAACGTTCGCCTCTGCCCATGGAACCATCTCACCATTAAACCAAATGAAATCTGCAGTTTTCGTTGCCATTTGTTGCCTTCCTTATGCACTTACGTGTTGTTGTAAGTTGTGATTTGGCAGTTCATCGTTGCGGATTTTTAGCACCTCAACCTTACGAACGTCCCACAACTTCTCTATTTGATTGATCAAAAACGAGATTGGTCGATCGCTGTCGACGATGATCTCGACGCTGGCTACTTTGCTTTCGTGGTTTTGCGTAGCAGCGACTTGTTTGATCACGAAGCCTCGGTGACGAATCACACGTAGAACGCGCTCCAACAGTACCGGTTTGTCATCGGCTTTGATGTCGAGTAAATATCTGTCCATGCGATTGTCTCCTATGTATTTTCCAACATATCACTGTTTGATGCGCCAGGTGGCACCAATGGCCACACGTTTTCTTCTTCATCAATCAAAACGTGAAGCATGTAAGAAGTTTCACTCGCTAGCATCTCTTTGAGAGCAGGTTCGACTTCTTCTTTCTTGGTGATGGTTTTGCCCGGGATATCGAACGCTTTTGCTAACATCACGAAATCTGGGTTGTCATCAAGAATGGTTTCACTGTGGCGACCGTCAAAGAACAATGACTGCCATTGGCGAACCATGCCAAGACGTTGGTTATTAAGAAGGACAATCTTCACTGGAATCTGACGACGCTTCAGCGTGCCCAATTCCTGAACGTTCATCATAAATGAACCGTCACCTGTAATAAGGATAGACTGATCATCAGGACGTGCGACTGCAGCACCCATCGCCGCTGGCAAGCCAAAGCCCATGGTGCCAAGGCCAGCAGAAGTGATGAAATTTTGTGGTTCGCGTGGCTGGATATGTTGCGCTGCCCACATCTGGTGCTGACCGACGTCGGTCGAGACAATTGAGCTATCTGGCATCATGTCAGACAGCTGTTTAAGCAATAGCGGTGCGTAGATTAACTCGCCCGGGTGGTCGTAACGCCACTTAAAGCCGCTGCGCAGACTTTCACTGTGATGAACCCACGGTGAGATATCTTGAGTCAGTTCTAGCTGAGGGAGAATGGTGTTGATGTCGCCACGTAATGGTGCGTTGGCGTGGCGCAGTTTATGAATCTCCGCAGCATCAATGTCGATGTGAATCACTTTCGCATTTGGTGCAAACGTATCGAGCTTACCCGTCACACGGTCATCAAAACGCGCGCCAACCACAATCAATAGATCAGCTTCTTGAACCACTAGGTTGGCGGCTTTGGTGCCATGCATACCCAACATACCAAGATAGTGGGGATCATGGCGTTCAATGGTACCGAGGCCTTTTAATGTGCTAACTGCAGGCATTGGGTTTAAGCGAAGAAATTCGCGTACTGCATCGGTTGCTTTCGCAAGTTGCACGCCACCACCAACATACAACACTGGGCGAGTAGATGCTGCCAGCACATCTTGCGCACGTTTGATATCTTCAGCGCTGACATCTTCGATTGCTGGTGCTATGTATGGAGGAAGAAGGTCTGTGGGTGCTTGAGCGAGTTGAACGTCTTTGGCGATATCGACAATGACTGGACCCGGACGACCGGTTTTTGCGACCTCAAAGGCTTCGGCAAGTGTCGGAGCTAGATCTTCAATTTCGGTCACGAGATAGCTGTGCTTAGTACAGGCTAGGGACATTCCGATCACATCCATTTCTTGGAATGCATCGGTACCGATATGAGAGCTAGCAACCTGGCCTGTGATGGCAACTAGAGGTACGGAGTCAAGGAAAGCGTCGGCAAGGCCGGTAACAAGGTTAGTGGCTCCTGGGCCAGAAGTTGCCATGCACACAGCAACGTCTTGAGTGGAACGAGCCATCCCGATAGCTGCCATAGCGGCCCCTTGCTCGTGACGGCATAGGATGTGTTCCACCCCACCGTCATACAAAGCATCATAGATTGGCATGATGGCCCCGCCGGGGTAGCCAAAAACGGTTTCGATGCCTTGCTGTCTTAAAGCGGCTACGACAAGTTGTGCACCAGTCATCGTAAACCTCCTTTGCTACGTTGTGGCTCGTAGCGATTGCCATATTTATTGCACTTCATGTGCACTCCCATTCTTCCCGTTAAACTGTCCGAGGGTTAGACAGATGACAACTTGTAGTTGTAAAAAAACCCCCGGACTTTTCAGTGCGGGGGTTTTTTGTAATTTGTGGTTACCTTTCGCCCACAATACCCCGCGCGGTGCCAATAATGACCACGATAATCAGGGCTAGCAGTGCGTTGATATGAGCGAAAAGGTTCATCTGTCTGTCGTTCTTTTTTCGTTAAAAAATGTTGTGTAATGTTCTACGAAATTGTTTGCGTCATTAGTGGTATCACACAATTCCGCTGCATGACAAGCAAAAAGTCATTCTTTTTTCACATTAACTCTCAATTGGGACGCGGTATATAACATAACCAACCAGATAAAACATTTGTTTACAGATTGTTCAAAAAAATTGAGGAACGTATGGGGCTGGCAATCATTCATAGTCGAGCAAGCGTCGGGGTGCAAGCGCCATCGGTTAGTGTAGAAGTTCATATCAGCAACGGCATGCCAGGGTTTACCTTAGTAGGCTTGCCAGAGACAACGGTAAAAGAGTCCAAAGATCGCGTACGCAGTGCGATCATTAATTCTAACTTTCAATTTCCTGCTAAGCGGATCACCGTGAACTTGGCTCCGGCAGATCTACCCAAGGAGGGAGGGCGTTTTGATCTTCCTATTGCATTGGGAATTTTGGCCGCTTCGGAGCAAATCGCGACAGATAAGCTCAAAAACTACGAATTTGTTGGTGAGTTAGCGTTATCTGGTGGTCTGAGACCTGTAAAAGGTGTGCTGCCTGCTGCGCTGGAAGCCAGTAAGATTCAACGTCATTTGGTCGTCCCACATGTGAATGGCGATCAGGCGGCGCTGGTGGGGAAGGAACAACATAAATCGGCCCAATCATTACTGGAAGTATGTGCCGAGCTTTGTGGTCAACATCGACTGAATCTTTTTCAAACGCCTAAGCGAAAAACGATCGAAAAACATGGTCGAGACTTACAAGATATTATTGGCCAACAACAAGGTAAGCGAGCACTGGAGATTGCTGCCGCTGGAAACCACAACTTACTTTTCCTTGGCCCGCCAGGTACTGGAAAAACGATGTTGGCTTCGCGTTTGTGTGACTTATTACCGGAAATGAGTGACGAAGAAGCAATGGAAACCGCTTCGGTGGCATCGTTGACTCAGAGTGAAATTAATGAGCATAACTGGAAGTCGCGTCCGTTTCGTTCTCCGCATCATTCAAGTTCAATGGCGGCATTAGTCGGCGGTGGTTCGGTACCCAGACCAGGGGAGATCTCTTTAGCCCACAACGGGTTATTGTTTCTCGATGAAATGCCCGAATTTGATCGTAAAGTTCTGGACTCGTTACGCGAACCGCTCGAATCTGGCGAGATCATTATCTCTCGAGCGCAAGGTAAAACACGCTTTCCGGCTCGTTTCCAATTAGTTGGAGCATTGAACCCAAGCCCGACAGGATATTACGAAGGCAATCAAGCGCGCACCAATCCACAAGCTATTTTGCGCTACCTTGGTCGATTATCTGGACCACTGTTAGATCGCTTTGATATGTCTTTAGAAATCCCAGCTTTGCCCAAAGGGACATTAGCAGAAGGTGGTGATCGCGGTGAGCCGACTGCTATCGTAAAAGCGCGTGTGAGCCATGCGCGTAACAATATGCTAAACCGCAGTGGTAAGGTCAATGCACTGCTAGGTAGTCGAGAAATTGAGGCGTTTTGTCCCTTGCACAAGAGTGATGCTGAGTTTCTTGAAACCGCTTTGCACCGTTTAGGGCTCTCGATTCGTGCATATCATCGTATTATCAAAGTGGCGCGAACAATCGCCGATCTGGATGGGGCGGAGCAAATTGAACGAACGCACTTGGCCGAGGCGCTTGGGTATCGAGCGATGGACCGTTTACTGAAACAGCTTACGGCGCAAGCGGTATAGAGACATGCAAAATGTCATCGCAACAAGTGTTGTGAGCGCCTTGTTGCGATGAAGGACGTTAGAAGGTGTAGTTGAGACCAAGCGACAATAGGTACTCTTTCTCCTCATAAAACGTGATATTCGAGTCAGTTTGGCTATAGCCGGCTAAAGAAATGAACGACCAGTCTTGCCAGTCAAATACGTTTTGATATTCGTAGGCCGCAAATAGGCTGATGGTGTCGTCATTTCGTGTTTTAGCAAAAGTTTGGCTAGCGGCTTGATAGTCTTTCCATGCGTAACCCGCGGTGAGAGCCAATCGATGGCGATTGATAAATTTAAACCAGCTGATGTCAAACCCGTACGAATCAAATGATTCCGCCTTACCGTCGGCATCTTGATTGATGTAGGTGAAAGCGGGTTGCAACATAGACGTTTGGTTGAGTGGAATGCGATAGTCGCCTTTGACATAGTAAAGGTTAGCATCGCGAGCAAGTGAGCGGTCTGTCACTTCCTCCTGCTCGATGTCTTTATCAGCATAAGCAAGATCAAGGTTGAAGTTCTTATCAATTAACCCTTTGATCTGAAAGCGATATGCATTGCCGTCAACATCCGTCTCTTTACGTGCGGTTCCTACTTGATAAGGGTTGCGCCAAGTTTCGCCTTTGAGTACCGTCGGCAGATAGGAAACATCGAGCACGGTGCCAGATTGTAGCTCGTGTTGATAGCCCAACTGAAAAGCGAGTGTACCTACCGCGACATCTGAGCGTGTGGTACCGGCGTAAACTTGGTGGTTGAGTCGGCTACCAAAGGTGTATGTCACACTCCCTAGCGGTGCAGCGATAACGGAACTGTCACTATCGGCACGCTTATCGAGAGAATCGATGGTGTTACTATTTTCTGTATTGAAATTGGATTCTGATGATATGAATCCGGCATTCAGCGAAATTTCACCGCCAAAACCTGCGGTTTCAGCGAGTTGAGCCTGAGCAGAACTGACGACAAAGGCCAAAGGCAAGAGAAGTAGCCTTGGTTTCATTCGTTATCTCCTTGTTGTCGAATGAGTGGTGCACATATTGGTTGCGGTAACAAATCTGACCATTCCCACGCATGTTCCAATGTGGCAAAGGCGCAGTATAATTACACGCTGTTTTATTCTTCACACATTATTACTGTTGTTTGACTATCATGTTGGCATATTTGTTATTTTTTTTTAACGCTTCTTTTGTGATTCTCAATTCTGCGGTTTGTTCACTCGCAATTTGTGTTATCGCTGTATTTAAAATATTGCTTCCTGGCGTAAAGCTAAAAGCGATAGCGACCGCTTGTGCCAATAAGGTGATGTGGTTATGGGCTACCGTTAATGCGTGCATTCTGGCGGTATCTAACCGTGTTGAGTGGGATGTTCAGGGCGGTGAAGCGCTTAAAAAAGACGGGTGGTATCTGCTGATCAGTAACCATCTCAGTTGGACAGATATTGTTGTGCTTTGCTGCGTGTTTAAAGACCGTATTCCCATGCCGAAGTTTTTTCTCAAGCAACAACTGCTGTATGTGCCTTTCATCGGGATGGCGTGTTGGGCGCTCGACATGCCATTTATGCGTCGCTATTCGCGAGAGTATCTGATCCGCAACCCTCATAAGCGAGGTCAAGATTTAGAGACGACACGTCGCTCGTGCGCTAAATTCAAACACACTCCAACCACAGTGGTTAACTATGTCGAAGGAACCCGATTTACCGAAGAAAAGCAGCGTAAGAGTAAAGCAAACTATCAATATTTGCTGCAACCAAAATCGGGCGGGATTGCGTACACGTTAGCGGCGATGGGGGAACAGTTCGAGAGCATTATCGACGTGACGTTGGCGTACCCAAAAAATACGCATAAACCGTTCAAGGATTTATTGATGGGTCGAATGGGCAAGGTGGTTGTGCGTGTGAATGTGTTACCCGTTGATGAACGAGTGCTCGGTGATTACTTCAACGATAAGCCCTATAAGCGGCAATTTCAGCAATGGCTGGGTGATGTGTGGCAAGAAAAAGATCGGTTACTACAAGAGATTTACAAATAAACAAAAGGGGAGCGACGTGCTCCCCTTTTGATTGATATCGATGTGCTTATTTTAGTGTCAGCAAGTAGTTCACCAGAGAGAAGTACTCATCCATCGTTTTGATGCTTTGTGCTTGAACTAGGTATTTGTTGTTAACGATAACCGCAGGAACGCCGGTTAGACCGCTGTTTTCAAATTGCTTGTCCATACGGCGAACCATTGAATCAACCGCGAAGCCTTTGAATGCAGAATCGAACTTTTTCGCGTCTACACCTTCATCAAGGAAGATTTGACGAAGTTCTTCATCATTACGTGGTGCTTTCTTTAGATTGTGGATGCGGTTAAACATCACTGGCACCATTTTGTCTTCCACTTTTAATGCAACCATCGTTGCGTAGGCTTTGCTCATTGATGGGCCCATGTTGCCACCCATGAAAGAAACGTGGTTTTTTAATAGCTTAGTACCTTCTGGCAACTGTTTTTTCAGTTGCTGGATAACTGGTTCAAAGCTATTACAGTGCGGGCAGTAGAAAGAGAAAAACTCCGTCACAAGAGGTTTTTTTGATGCCTCAAGATCCAATACTTTGTAATGTTCACCTTCTTTGAATTGCGCTGCATGTGCCGACAGGCTTAACATCAGCATAGAAAACAGTGCGAACAGTTTTTTCATCGAAATATCTCCATTTTTGAATTTTTGGCCTGACTTACCATTGAGGCATTAAAGACAGCGGTGCTTCTTCTAAAGCGGCGATCTGCTCTTTAAATGCAAGGACCTGACCTTCCCAGTATTTTGGCTCATTAAACCATGGAAAAGCGAGAGGAAATGCAGGGTCATGCCAACGTTTTGCTAGCCATGCCATATAGTGCACCATTCGTAGACCGCGAAGTGGCTCGATTAGTTTCAATTCTGCAGGATTAAAGTCGCAAAACTCTTGGTAAGCCTCTAAAACAATATCCAACTGCATCAGTTTGTCTTGGCGTTCACCGTTCAGTAGCATCCATAAGTCTTGTACTGCAGGGCCGTTACGAGCGTCATCCAAATCAACAAACATAGGGCCATCTCGCCACAAAATATTGCCTGGGTGGCAATCGCCATGCAAACGAATCATATTGAAGCCTTCTTGCCAGTGGCTTTCAATTGATTTGATCAGCATATCCAAGTCATTGAAGAAGCTGTTCTCCAAGTGCATTGGAATCATATTGGCGTTTTGCAGAATCTCTCTTGGTTGATACAGGTATTCTTGTAAGCCGATCGTAGGGCGATGTTGGAAGGCTTGGCGGTTGCCAACTTTATGGATGCGGCCAAGGAAACGCCCTACACCTTCGAGCTGATCTAAATTGTCAACCTCGTATTGGCGACCACCCACGCTATCAAACAGCGCAAAAGCATAGCCTTGATAGTGATGCAGGGTTTCACCGTTGATGCGCACAGGTGGTGCGATGGGGATCTCATTGCCAATCAGCTCTAAAGTAAAGTCGTGCTCCTCTTGGATCTGTTCATTGCTCCAACGTTCAGGACGGTAAAACTTGACGACATAACGACGACGCTCTTCGTCAGTAAATTGATAAACACGGTTTTCGTAGCTATTGAGGGGAAGAAAGCCTGATTCTGCGCGAACGCCGATGCTTTCTAACGCGTACCACATAAAATCTGGGGTAAGGGCGTCAAAGTTAAACATACTTTGGGACATATAAACAAAAAGGCTCATTACTGAGCCTTTTTCCGTTAGTCACTGAAGTAGCGCTATAGTTTTTTAATAAAACGGCTTTCTACTTCAATAGTGAATTCGTTGCTCTTATCGGTGAGTATAAACTGAATTGTCGTAATCGCAGAGTTTAGCTTGTCAGGATCGGCACCAAGACTCATTGGCAGGTTCAATACCTCACCTGGCTGGACCTGAATTGTCTGCTTACCATACCAGCTTACATCGGATAGCCCTTCAACATCCAACGAGTACTCTTGCACTTGCTGAGTTTTGTTGATCACCTTGAGGGTGTAGGTGTTTTCTACTTCTCCCGAGCTATTAACGCGGAACAGTTGGTTACGGTCGCGAATAACACTCATGCCGGCTGGGTCTACCGCTGCAATTTGGGCAAAGAAAAGACCGACCATGACGAGTAGTACGGCACCATAGCCTAGCAGCTTCGGACGCATGACTTTGGTACTCTTACCCGATAAGCGATGCTCGGTAGTGTAACTAATTAGGCCTTTCTCGTAGCCCATGCGATCCATGGTGTTGTCACACGCATCAATACAGGCGCCACAGTTGATACATTCATACTGCAAGCCGTCACGAATATCGATACCTGTTGGGCACACCTGCACACACAAATCACAATCAATACAATCACCCAAACCAAGCTGCTTTGGATCGGCTTTACGCGGACGTGGGCCACGTTTTTCCCCACGTTTTGCATCGTAGCCAACGATGAAGGTGTCTTTATCAAACATGGCAGACTGGAAGCGCGCGTAAGGACACATGTGAATACACATGATGGAACGCATCCAACCAGCATTACCATAAGTACAAATGGCAAAGAACATTACCCAAAAGACGGGCCAGAAGTTGGCGTTAAAGGTGAAAAAGTCGATAACCAATTGCTTCATTGGTACGAAGTAGCCAACAAAAGTAAAACCAGTGGCGAGTGCAATGGCAAACCAAGCTATATGTTTGACGGTTTTACGCATCGCTAAATTCGCCGTCAGCTTATTGGAGTCTTGTTTGCGGCGTTTATTGGCACTACCTTCGAGCTTCTCTTCAAACCAGATATACATGAAGGTCCAGACGGTTTGTGGGCAGAGATAGCCACACCAAACCCGACCCAAGAAGGTGGTAATAAAGAACAACCCAAACGCCGCGATCACAAACAGCAAGGCGAGTAGGGTAAGATCTTGTGGGTACAGGGTGGTACCGAAAAAGTTGAACTGCTGGTTGCCAATATCAAGCAAGATCGCTTGACGTTCACCGTAAGGGATCCACGGTATCAAAGCGAAGAGAAGCAGTAAGAACCAACCACCGTAACGACGCAGTTTCTGGTAAGTCCCTTTGCTTTCGCGTACATAGATGCGATTACTTGGGTTGAACCGATCCCCGTTTCCTTTATGGGTTTTGGGATTATAGGTTTTAGGAGTCACATCTTTGATATCAATCTTGTCCTGACTCATGCACTCATCCTTCTTAGGCTTTTATAATGTACGGCGTCATTTCTATTGATGTCGCTCGATGACATTGCTGCTCGTTCCGTCATAAAGATGACCGAACATAATTATTTTAGTAAATACTGATGAACGGCGATTATACAATCAATAACAATTCCGTTTCTTTAACGCAGTCAATGTTTAACAACAAAAATCAGTACAGTTAACCTGATAATTGGCTGAACAGTTATAACCAATTGTGGGACTAAAAACTTTGGTTATAAAAAAGCGACTCACAGGAGAGTCGCTTAAAGAATACTGGCTGTTGAGCTGGTTATTTGATGATGCCACGAGCGCGTAGGATCGCCGTTTTAAAATCGTCCTCTTGGTCTTTTTTGAGTCCAGGGATCATTTCATCTTTGCTGCTATTACGCATTTTAAGGTGGTAGATCAGTACATCGTCGGTCAGATCTTCTAGCTTTCCTTCATAGCCTGCTTCTTTTGCCAGCTTAACGATGAACTGCAATAGGTTCAGCTCTTGCTCTTTATGCCATTCAGGCTCTAGTAGCTCAAGCAGCTCTTCAATGCGATGACACTTCATTTCTTTCTCCACAGAATTTATAGGTGTAATTAGCAGTAAAGGTACCAAATTGCTTTGCGAAGACCAAATAGGAAAAACGATCTCTTTCACCGTGGTTTGTTCTAAGTCTTTGAAGCTTTATGAGTCTCGTGCAAAGAAAAAAGCGCAGCTGGCGCCGCGCTTTTGATTAAGCTGCTTTGATAACTTTGGCCGGAACACTCGACATCATTGCTGTCTTCTCAACCAATGTCATTGCTGGCGCAACTTGCTTTGCCTTTGGTGCAGTAGTAAAGCCACTGCGGCGGCGCATTGCACTAGTATTAGTGTGTGCGAACCTGACTGTTGTTGGGCGCATTAATTTACCTAACTGTCAGGCATATCCATTGCCGATGTAATGGCCTGAATCATTATGAGCTAGGCTCCAACAAGATTGAAGAATCACTCTTCTGGCTCTCGCCAATCCAGTTAATGAGTCAGGAATACCGATATGCATGCATATCAAGTGTAAGATTAGCATCCTTGTAATAATTGGTCGATAGTTGAGCAATTGAATTGTTTAGATTTTGTCATTTTGTCGCGATGTTCGAGGCAATTTTTGTTTGATCCCACGATCAGCAGTAGTAGTATGAGATCTCGATGAAGGAGGTGCCTATGTCATTTTTGAAGAAGACACTTGCCAGTTTTGGGATTGGGAGCGCGAAGGTCGACTCAATCTTAAACCAAGACGTGCTATACCCAGGTCAAAGTGTGGATGTGTCGATCCATGTATATGGTGGTGCGACTGAACAAGCGATCGACAACATTGATTTAAAACTCTGTTGCCGCTACATCGCCGAAGCCCCTGATGACCGTGGTGCGCGAGAAGGACACAGCATGCGCCGAGTACCTCAAACTCATGTGCTTGCTAAGTGGAGTCTCCCTTACGCATTTACCATCCATTCCGGCGAAGAGCGTACCTTCGATGTTAAGCTCGATGTGCCTTGGAACACGCCTGTCACCATTGGTGATGCCAAAGTATGGTTAGAAACTGGCTTAGACGTTGCTGCTGCTTTGGATCCGACTGATAAAGACATCCTCACCGTCCGACCTGATCCTCTGATGGATGCGGTACTATCTGCATTTGAAGCGCAAGGTTTACGAATTCGCCAGGTGGAATGCGAGGAAGTGAAAGGATTCGATCTACCATTTGTACAAGAGTTTGAACTGGTGCCAACCGACGGACCTTACCACGGCGTGTGGCGCGAATTAGAATTTGTTGCCCACCGCAGTGAGCAAGAGCTCAAGTTGTGGTTTGAAGTTGACCGCACACGCAAGGGGCAAGGTGGCATGCTCGCGAGCTTACTGGGTAGTGGCAAACTCAAGCGAGAGCTGACCATTCCTGCCACGACTAAGCCAGATCAAGTTGGCGAACTGGTACTCAATTATCTCGATCAAACTACTGCCGTTCATGAGTCTTAATTTAAGCTTACACGTGTAAGCCTAATGTGCCATACTAGAGCAAATTTCAAACTCTAGTATAGGCGCATTGATGTCCGAGCTGCAGAAACCTCAATACAGTCAACGTGAAGAACTGGCCAATACCATCACCCACGGTATAGGGATGATTTTTGGTATTGTTGGCTTGATACTGCTGTTAGTTAAAGCCATAGACCATCAAGCTGACACTTTAACGCTTACCAGTATGGCGATTTATGGAGCGAGTATTATCGTGCTATTTTTGGCCTCGACGCTCTATCATGCGATCCCTCATCCCAAAGCGAAACGTTGGCTAAAAACCTTCGACCATTGTGCTATTTATCTTTTGATAGCAGGCAGCTATACCCCTTTCTTGTTAGTCAGCTTAAGAACACCTCTAGCATTTGGGTTGATGATCGTTATTTGGAGCATTGCGTTGATTGGCATCATCATGAAAGTTGCATTCGTCTATCGATTTAAAAAGCTTTCTTTGATGACGTATTTGGTGATGGGATGGTTATCGCTGATTGTGATTTATCAATTAGCTATTAACTTGGATGTCGGCGGACTTACACTGCTTGCTGCTGGTGGAGTTGTGTATTCACTGGGCGTGATTTTCTACGTTGCGAAGCGCATTCCCTTTAACCATGCGATTTGGCACGGCTTTGTTTTGGCTGGCTGCGTGTGCCATTTCTTTGCGATTTATTACTTTGTTGAGCCTATCTAGCCGATAGGCTCAACAAAGAATATTAAACACGTATTAGCGAGTTTTTACCTCTAGCACTTTGGCAGAAAACTGGTATTGCTGTGATTGCGGTACAGCCAATTTAATGCTCTTACCTTGTTCCGCTTGCTGTGGTCGCAGGTAGGTATCCGCCATGCGCTTGATGGATTGCCAAACCGTCACGTTTTCTTTTGCCAGTTGCTGACCAGACATATCAAACACTTGCACCTCAACTTCCACTTGAATGACAGATTGAGAGCTTTGGTTAGTGATTGATGTAGGCAAAATAAGCTCACCGCTTTGATAGCTTGCTGAACCAATCAATACATCCACACCTGAATCTGATAGCTGCATGGTTGGCTTTTTGGCGTTTACCACCACGGTCGTGCCAACGGTTTTCGTTACCACTGGAATTGTCGCAATCGCAGGAGCTGCGATTGTTTCAACTACGCTTGCTGTTGTTTGTGTCTCCGTCGCTTGCTGCGCCGGTTTTTTCATGACGTATTCCCAGGTAAAGTCATCGTTCAACTTCACTTCTCGACCATCGGCTAAAGTGATGACCTCGGCGGCGTATGTGGATGAGGCGGCAAGTAGGGTCGCCAGAGTAATCCATGTTTTCATTGTTATACCTTTTAATTAGAGTCTGCTTAGCGGCGCCAAAACGCAGGAAAGAACAGTACAAGAATAGTCAGAATTTCCAAGCGGCCCATTAACATCCCAAAGCTTAAGAGCCATTTGGCAGTATCGGGCAGAGGCGCGAAGTTGCCTGTCGGGCCAATCACACTGCCCATACCTGGGCCAACATTGGCAACGGCGGTGATTGAGCCAGAAATACTGGTCACAGGGTCGAGGCCAAGTGCACTTAAACAACCCGCGATAAAGATAATGGTGATAAAAAACATCAAGCCAAATGCCACCACTGAGCGAACAATATCATCATTCACCGGTCGCTGGTTATAACGCTGTACAAACACCCCTGAAGGGTGAATCAACTTCATCATTTGTTTGTTTAGCAGCGTCATCGCAATTTGGAAGCGGAAGATTTTGATCCCGCCAGACGTTGATCCTGAGCATGCCCCCGCCATCATTAAGAATGCGAAAAGAGTGGTGGGTAATGCGCCCCATGCGGTGAAGTCTTCTAAGCCAAAGCCAGTTGTGGTGACGACAGAGACAATATTAAACATCGACACTCGCAGGGCATCCAAAATGGTGTACCCATCTCGAATCACTAACCAAGCTGAAATCACTAAGCTTGAGAATACGAACAGGTACGCAAATCCTCTAACTTGAGCGTCGTTAACCAACACATCAATACGGCGTTTACGTAACGCGGCGATAAAGAGCAAAAACGGCAAACCACCTAAGAACATAAAGGTAGTGGCCACCCAATGTGCGCCATTAGAGAAGTGGTTCATTGACCCATCAGATGTAGAGTATCCACCCGTCGATAGCGTAGTAAAGGCATGGTTGATTGCTTCGAACAGGTTCATGCCGGTGATCAAGTAGCCCAAAATACATAGGCCCGTTAGCATTAAATATACCGCTACGATGTTTTTGGCGACCGTTTTCGCTCTTGGACTACTTTTATCCGACCAATCTGATGATTCGGTTTGGAATAGCTTCATACCACCGACATTCAGCATAGGTAGCACTGCTACCGCCATCACGATAAAACCAATGCCACCAAGCCACTGTAAAATAGAGCGCCACAACAATATGCTCGGCGCCATGTTGTCTAGGCCACTGAGCACCGTTGAGCCCGTCGTGGTGATACCCGACATCGTTTCGAAGTAGGCGTCGGTGAAGCTGATGTGGTTGATAAACACAAATGGCAAAGCGGCAAACGCACTCGCGATGGTCCAAACCAAACTGGTGATGAGGAACATATCGCGTACGCTGAGTTTGAACTTGGCGGTTCGACCTATCGTCAGGCAGATGAAGGCGGCAAGGTGCGTGATCACAACGGCTTGGGCGAAATCGAGGAATCCCCCCGTACCGGTAAAGAAAGCGACCAAAGTCGGCACGTACATAAACAGGGCCAGTTTGGATAAAACTAGCCCGATAACAAACAGTACGGGACGTAAGTTGACCATAGGAAAATCCTAGAGGAAGAATGGACTCGGCTGGAATAGCGCTTCGACGTCTGATACGTATTTTTTGTTGACGAGGAACATCACAACATGGTCATCCTGCTCGATGACCGTACGGTCGTGGGCAATAAGGACTTCTTCGCCACGAACGATAGCACCAATGGTGGTCCCAGGTGGAAGTTTTATATCTCCAATCGCACGTCCAACCACTTTAGATGTACTTTCATCACCGTGAGCGACGGCTTCAATCGCTTCCGCAGCGCCGCGGCGAAGTGAGGACACGTTTACGATATCAGCGCGACGAACGTGCGTTAGCAAGGCTGAAATAGTGGCTTGCTGAGGTGAGATTGCTACATCAATTACGCCGCCTTGTACCAGGTCTACATAAGCGCCACGTTGGATCAGCACCATCACTTTTTTAGCGCCCATGCGTTTTGCCAACATTGCAGACATGATGTTGGTTTCATCTTCGTTGGTCAGCGCGATGAAGACGTCGACTTGGTCGATGTTCTCTTCCGAGAGAAGCTCTTGGTCTGCCGCATCACCGCAGAACACGATGGTGTTTTCTAGTTGCTCAGAGAGCTTTTCTGCACGCTGGTAGTTACGCTCAATCAGCTTCACGCTGTAAGTTTGCTCTAGGCGTTTTGCCAAGCTTGCGCCAATGTTACCCCCTCCAACAATCATGATGCGGCGGTACGGTTTTTCTAGGCGCTGAAGCTCACTCATCACTGAGCGAATATGATTACTTGCTGCAACGAAGAACACTTCATCGTCGGCTTCAATAATGGTGGTACCTTGTGGGCGAATCGGACGGCCTTGACGGAAAATCGCTGCCACACGGGTATCGATGTGCGGCATGTGCTCACGTAAAGCAGACAGCGCGTTACCCACCAACGGGCCACCGTAGTAGGCTTTTACCGCCACTAGGCTGACTTTCTGTTCAGCAAAGCTCACCACTTGCAGCGCGCCTGGGTATTGGATCAGACGTTCGATGTAGCTCGTAACGAGTTCTTCTGGTGCGATAAGGTGATCAACAGGAATAGCACCAGATTTAAACAGGGCTTCTTTTTCGGCTAGATATTCTGGAGAGCGAATACGCGCAACGCGGTTTGGGGTATTGAATAGAGTGAACGCGACCTGACAGGCGGCCATGTTGGTTTCATCAGTGTTGGTTACTGCGACGAGCATATCGGCGTCTTGCGCGCCAGCTTCGTGTAGCACGTCTGGATGGCTCGCATGGCCATTGACCACACGTAGGTCGTATTTGTCCTGCAATTCACGCAGTCGGTCGGCATTATTGTCGACGATGGTGATGTCGTTGTTTTCACCCACTAGGTTTTCTGCCAGTGTGCCGCCAACCTGACCTGCACCAAGAATAATGATCTTCATACTCTTTTCTCGTATCTGAAAAAGGCGATTGAAATCACTTCAATCGCCCTATTTAGCATGCTGTTACGCGTGTGTTTTAGTTAGCACTGCGTAGTAGAAACCATCCATATCTTCTTCGCCTGGTAGAATTTGACGACCAGGCTGGTCGGGATCAGAATCCAGCAGTTGCGCATCCGCGGTACGTGCTAAAAACGCTTTTACTTGCTCCACGTTTTCTTGCGGTGTGATTGAACAAGTCGCGTAAACCATGGTGCCGCCGGGCTTCAGTTGCGTCCACATGGCATCAAAAATTTCACTTTGCAGCTCTGCTAATGCGGTGATGTCGTCTGCACGACGTAGCCATTTGATGTCTGGGTGACGACGAATCACGCCAGTCGCAGAACATGGGGCATCCAGCAAAATGCGATCAAATTGCTCGCCTTGCCACCATTCTTGTGGATTACGCGCATCACCGCAAACCACTTTTGCCTGAAGGTTGAGACGCTTCAGGTTTTCATGCACACGTTTCAAGCGTGTGTCGTCGCAGTCAATCGCGACCACTTCACTGCCTGACGTGCGCTCTAGAATGTGCGCCGTCTTGCCACCTGGCGCTGCACAGCAATCTAAAATCAGTTCGCCGTCTTGTGGTTTTAGATAGTTGATCGAGAGCTGCGCCGCCGCATCTTGGACCGAAACCCAACCTTTTTCAAAACCAGGTAGCTTCATCACGTCACATGGTGCGGCCAATTTTATGGCGTCCATTGCTTCTGTGTGTGGCGTGCTATCAATGTTTTCATTTTTGAGCAGCGCAAGGTATTCATCACGAGTGTGGTGTTGATGGTTCACACGCAGCCACATTGGTGCTTTTTGGTTGTTCGCTTCAACAATACTTTCCCATTGCTTTGGGTAGGCCTCTTGCAGCAGTTTTAGTAACCAGCTTGGGTGACCGTACTTGCCAGCGTTGTTGCTGACGGCCATTTGGTCGAGTTCTTCTTGGTTGCGCTGGTAGTTACGCAATACCGCGTTAATCAAACCACGCAGACGAGGACCTTTCAGCTCTTTAGTGCCTTCAACTGTTTCACCGACTGCTGCGTGCGCAGGAATACGCATGAAGCTCAGTTGGTAAATACCAACCAGAATTAGGTGATGGAATACACGTTGTTTGCCTTTGAGCGGCTTATCCATCAACTGGTTTGCGATCATTTCTAGGCGAGGGAGGTAACGTAGCGTACCGTAACAGATCTCTTGTAACAGAGCGTGGTCACGAGGTCGTACCGTTTGTTGAGCCGCTGGAAGAGCGCTTGAAAGTGAGTGGCCCTTGTCGACGACAAGATACAGGACGTTAGCAGCCGCAGCGCGAACATTCATGATGAGTACCTTAAAGTAAAGGAGGGCATCTCTGCCCTCTAAAAGTTCGTATAATTGGGGATAATAACCCCTAGTATGGCTTAAACCAGCAGAGTGCCAACTTCAAACCAAGCCGCACGCGAATTCAGAATATCCTGAACTGACATGGCTTTTTTGCCAGGAACTTGCAGTTGCTCTAGCACCAGTACGCCGTCGCCTGTCGCAACATAAATACCGGTTTTATCTGCTTGCACGATGGTGCCGGCTGGCTTGTCACTGGTTTGCTCTGCCACACGGCTTTGCCATACTTTGATGCTGTTTTCTGCCGCCTCAAAGTGGCTCATTGGCCATGGGTTAAATGCACGAACGCAGCGCTCAATGTGCGCCGCATCGTCGTTCCAGTTGATGCGTGCTTCTTCTTTGCTGAGTTTTTTCGCATAGTTCGCTAGCTCATCGTCTTGCTTCACTGGCACTGCTTTACCCGCAGCAATGTCTGCTAGGCAGTCAATCAGGGCTTCTGGACCAAGCTCAGCCAATTTTTCGTACATTGAAGCGCTGGTATCTGTCGCTTCGATTGGCAGAGTTGCAATCTTCAGCATATCACCAGTGTCGAGACCGATGTCCATCTGCATGATGGTCACGCCAGTTTCTGCATCGCCCGCCCAAATAGAGCGTTGGATTGGAGCCGCACCACGCCAACGAGGTAGGATAGAACCATGTACGTTGATACAACCCAGTTTAGGGGTATCAAGAACCGCTTGTGGCAGCAGCATACCGTACGCCACGACAACCATGAGGTCGGCGTTCAGATCGGCAAGTTCTTGTTTCGCTTCGTCGGACTTAAAGCTTTCAGGTTGGTAAACCGGGATATTGTGTTCTAGCGCCAGTTGTTTTACCGGTGGCGCAGCCAATTTTTTGCCACGACCCGCTGGACGATCTGGGTTTGTGTAAACCGCGATGACTTCATGCTCCGAAGACAACAACGCCGCCAAGTGACGGGCGGCGAAATCCGGAGTACCTGCAAAGACAATTCGTAAAGACTGACTCAAGGTAGACTTCCTTCTAATTGGTATGGTTCGAGATTAAGCGTTTTGCTGCTTCTCGTTAAAGCGTTTGATTTTCGCTAGCTTGTCCTGAATGCGTTTGCGTTTCAGTGGCGATAGGTAATCCACGAACAGCTTACCTTGTAGGTGATCAAGCTCGTGTTGAACACAAATCGCTAGCAGGTCGTCGGCTTCAAAGGTGAACTCTTTGCCATCACGATCCAGTGCTTTAACGGTAACTTCTGCAGCGCGAGGCACAAGTGCGCGTGCACCTGGTACCGACAGACAGCCTTCTTCGATGCCATCTTCGCCACGCTTTTCCAGAATCTCAGGGTTGATTAGCACCATCGGCTCATCGCGAGTTTCTGAAATATCAATCACTACGATACGTTTGTGGATATCAACCTGCGTTGCAGCAAGGCCAATACCTTCTTCGTCGTACATGGTTTCAATCATGTCATCGACGATTTTTTGAATCTCAGGTGTCACCGCTTCAACAGGCTTTGCGACTGTGCGCAGGCGATCATCCGGGAATGTTAATACTTGTAATACAGACATATTCACTCGAAATATTGAACTGTGCCGAAACAGCACAAACCTTGTTGGCTCAATTCTAGACATTTTATAGCCTAAATGACAGCATCCTTGCACCAATTTCCATTCTGGTTCCTGCTTAATAGACCAAGGACGAGGGTCATGAATCGAATTTTCCGCAACGTTGCCAGTGTTACGTTGCCGTTACTTTTCTCTTTCAACGCTGTAGCAAATGTGGATGCGAACCCACTGACTGTTAAAGATGATGCGCCACAAACATATGTAGTTGTGAAGGGCGATACGCTATGGGATATTTCGGCCATGTACTTGGATAGCCCGTGGTTGTGGCCTCGTTTATGGCAAGTAAACCCGGAAATCGATAACCCTCATTTAATTTATCCCGGAGACAAGCTGTCTTTGGTGTGGATTAACGGTCAGCCCGTGTTGAGCCTAAAACCAGTTAAGAAGCTGAGCCCGAAAGCTCGCATCACAGAAAAGAAAGCCGTACCAACGGTCGCGGAAGGTTTGGTGATGCCTTACCTTAAATCGGATCGGTTGCTAGATAAAGATTCGTTGAACAGAGCAGCAAAAGTGATGGGTAGCAGCAAGGGCAGTAAGTATCTGACTGCAGAAGATGTGCTGTATATCAATGGCAATCAGACCGCGACAGGTTGGGCTATTTACCGACCAGTAGCTACCTTTTCGCGTGACGATGTGTCGGAAGAGATTACCGCGCTGCGTTTGATTGCCAAAGGCGATCTCGTTGAAGCTTCGAGTGATTATTCAGGTTTGAAGCTTACATCGCAAATGCAAGAAATCCTACGTAACGATATCGCGTTGCCAAATCAATCGGTTGAGAATACTGACTTCACGACTACGTTCTATCCGCTGCCGTCGCCACAAGGCAGTTCTGCAAAGTTGCTAGGTAATATCGAAGGTATTCGCTTTAGTTCAACTAACCAAGTCGTGGTGATTGATAAAGGCACGTCAGATAATCTCAAGCAAGGCAGTGTGTTTGATTTAAAAGAAGACGCGCACCCAGTTTACAAAGACGGCGATGAGTTCAAGAAAGAGTTTGGCGTGCTTGATAAGAAAATCACTTTGCCTCAAAGCAAAGTTGGTGAGTTGCTGGTCATTCGTCCTTATGAGTACTTTAGCTTGGCACTGATCACTAACAGTACGAAACCCATTAACCAAGATCTTTCGGTGGTGTCACCGTTGGCGGACGAATTAATCATCGATGAATCGACGAAATAACGATGATCTCGCTGCCTGGTTAAAACTGAGTTGTTTACCAGGCATTGGCGGCGTCAAAATGAATAAGCTACTGGCAAGAGACGCGCCACGTAACATCGTAAACTTCTCTCCTGAACAGCTACAACAACTTGGGTTAACAACTAAGCAAATTCAAGCTTGGGCTTCAACAGATAAAGAAGTCGATGCTTGTTTAAGCTGGCTTGAGGCTTCTACAAATCATCATATCCTGACACTGACTGACCCGCGTTATCCACCTCAACTCAAACAAATCGTTGCACCGCCACCTCTACTTTTTGTTCAAGGAAACCCTACTTGTCTCTCTCAGCCACAAATCGCGATGGTTGGCAGTCGAAATGCGAGTATTGATGGCTTACAGCATGCTCGCCACTTTGCCGCCGAATTTGTTCAGCACGATTTTATTGTCACCAGTGGTCTCGCTTTAGGCATTGATGGTCATGCGCATGATGGTGCGTTGCAAGCCGGTGGTAAGACGATTGCGGTGCTAGGATCTGGTTTAGCAAATATTTATCCAGCACGTCATCGTAGTTTAGCGCAACGTGTTATTGAACACGGGGCTTTGGTGTCTGAGTTTCGGCCTAATGCCAAGCCGCGCCCAGAAAACTTCCCGCGTCGTAATCGTATTATTAGTGGATTATCGCTTGGTGTGCTGGTCGTCGAGGCGGCGAAAAAGAGCGGCTCGTTAATTACAGCTCGTTACGCGCTTGAGCAAGGTCGAGAAGTATTTGCGCTGCCAGCGTCAATCAATGCCCCCAATGCCTGCGGTGGAAACCAGTTGATACGTCATGGCGCTTGCCTCGTAGAAAAGACGAAAGATGTCTTAGATGAAATACAGTCCTTGCTTGATTGGTCTATTAATCAGAGTACCGATTTATTTTCTACGTTAAATGATGAAGAAGAATTGCCATTTCCTCAGCTGTTAGCTAACGTAGGAAGTGAAGCTACACCGGTTGATATTCTTGCAAACAGGACCAATATACCTGTCCAAGAAGTCATGATGCAGCTCTTAGAGTTAGAACTCTCTGGGCATGTCGTTGCGGTTTCAGGTGGCTATATTCGAAAGGGGAGGGGCTAGCTATGATGATGGATATACTGATGTATCTATTCGAAACCTACATCCATAGCGATGCAGAGTTACAGGTCGAACAAGACGAGTTGGAAGAAGAATTGCTTCGTGCAGGCTTCCAACAAAAAGATATCTACAAAGCCCTTGTCTGGTTAGAAGAGCTTGCCGCATTGCAGCAAAGTGACACCTCTTCTGCAATCTCGACTTGCATGGCTTCGTCATCAACTCGTATCTACACAGCGAAAGAGATGCAGCGTTTAGATTTGGAATGCCGAGGTTTTCTATTGTTTCTCGAGCAAATCAATGTGTTAACCACAGAAACTCGCGAAATGGTGATTGACCGAGTGATGGGATTAGAAACGAGTGAGTTTGAGCTTGAAGACCTCAAATGGATCATTCTGATGGTGCTGTTTAATGTGCCTGGCAACGAAAACGCTTACACGCTAATGGAAGAGCTGTTGTACACCAAGGAACAAGGGATTCTTCACTAACCATCTGGGCAAGTTCGAGTTTAACTAGAATAAACGCGAGCTTGTCTTTTTGTGTGTTTTTCACGAAACGGTAAGTATGAGTAGTAAAATCGACAACACCCTTTTCTCTGCCCATGAACACGCTTTGGAGCACGAGCCGTGTCCAAAATGTGGTGGTGAGCTGACCCTCAAACATGGCAAACACGGTCCCTTTCTTGGCTGTAGCCACTACCCAAGCTGTGATTACATCAAAGCCCTGCACAACAATGATGGACACATCGTGAAAGAGTTGGGTGTGCCTTGTCCTGAGTGTGGCAATGAGTTGGTACTCCGCCAAGGGCGCTACGGCATGTTTGTTGGTTGCAGTAACTATCCGGCGTGCCATCATATTGGGTCGATTAATCAACCAGAGCCAGAGGCGCAGTCACAAGAGCAACACGCTTGCCCTGAATGTGGCAAAGGACATTTGGTTGAGCGTAAAACCCGATTTGGCAAAACATTCTACGCGTGTGATAACTACCCTAAATGCAAATTTGCTGTGAACCTTGCTCCGGTCAAGGGGCGATGCGAAGAATGTGGTTTTACTTTGTTGGTGGAGAAGAAACTCGCCAGTGGTGTGAAATTGCAATGTGCCAACCGTAAGTGCCAGCACACCCAGCAAGGTTAAATGAATTGAAAAGGGTCGCATCGTGCGACCCTTTTTTGTTTTTTTGCTGCCAAACGTTAGTGTTGAGGCTGTTTAGCGAACGCTTGCACGGCTGGGAAAGCTATTGGGTCTAAGATGTCTGCCAGGGCGCACAACCTACGGTGCAATTCTCCTGGGTAGTCGCCACACACGTTGATGTGTCCCATCTTGCGACCTGCACGTTTCTCTTTGCCATACCAATGAAGGTGGCAACCATCCATTGATAACAATGCATCTGGTAGTGTGTCTTCACCAAGAATATTGATCATTGAGGTTTCACGAACCAATTTCGTACTGCCTAATGGTAAGCCGCACACGGCGCGCAGATGGTTTTCAAACTGACACGTTTCTGCACCTTGCTGTGTCCAGTGACCAGAGTTGTGCACGCGTGGAGCAATCTCATTCACTAAAAGTGCCCCATCGACATCAAAGAACTCAAGCGCTAATACGCCAACGTAATCTAGGCTATCTGCGACAGCCGTGAACATTTGCTTTGCTTGTTCCTGTAACCCTGGCGCATCAATCGCAGTAGAAAGACTCAATACACCGTTGGTGTGAACATTCTCTGCCAGAGGGTACACTTCCACATTTCCATCTTTGCTTCGAGCACCAACTAGTGATACTTCGCGGTTAAAAGGAACAAACTCTTCAGCAACAATCGCTTGAGTTGGTGTTGCCGCGATGCACTCTGCCATCTCAGTCCAAATGTCGTCGACTTGAGAAGCTTCTTTTAAGCGCCATTGGCCTTTACCATCGTAGCCACCCAATGCACTTTTCAGAACCATTGGCATACCAACGTGTTCAATTGCGCGGTCAAAGTCTTCACGAGTTTCAATGACGTAGTATTTCGCGTTGCGCACGCCAGCATCATCAAGCAGTGCTTTTTCAATACGGCGATCACCACCTGCTTTGATGGCTTGCGTACTTGGTAGGAACTTGCCGCTCGCTTCGCAAACCTTGAGCACGTCATGTGGAATATGCTCGAACTCGGCAGTAATCACATCAACTTGCGTAATCGCATTTTCCAAGCCATGGCCAAGTACCTGTTGAGTTAAAGGGTGAACGACATCACCGCTGCTGACATCGTAAGCTGAAATTTGAATATTCAGTGGCGCACCAGCCAGAGACATCATACGAGCCAACTGACCCGCACCAAGAACCAGTACATGCATCTGATTAATCCTCTGCAGGGTTTGGATTTGCGAGAACTGTTTCCGTTTGCTCATTACGGAATGCTTCTACCTTCGCCATGATGTTTTCATCATGAGTGCCTAGGATTTGCGCTGCTAGGATACCGGCGTTTGCTGCGCCCGCTTCGCCAATCGCCAATGTACCAACCGCAACTCCCTTTGGCATCTGTACAATAGAGAGCAGTGAATCCATACCTTTCAGTGCACGAGACTGAACGGGAACCCCAAGCACTGGCAAACTAGTAAACGCCGCCGCCATACCTGGTAGGTGCGCTGCACCACCTGCGCCTGCGATGATAACTTTGATGCCGCGCTCTTTTGCGCCACTAGCGTAGTCAGCCAGTAATTGAGGAGTTCGGTGTGCTGACACTACTTTTGTTTCGTAAGGCACGCCAAATTGGTCTAGCATGTCTGCTGCTAGTTTCATGGTTGGCCAATCGGATTTAGAACCCATGATGATACCGACTTTCATCTCAAACTCCTTTAAGCTGCAAAAATTAGGTGAGCTATAAATTTGTGCGCATTATACGGGGATTTTTATCTCAAGCAAACGTTTGCGTCTTGTTGTTGGCGCTATTGATACATTTTATAAAAAAATTGCTTTAGTGTCTGAGAATGAATATTTGTACACTTAGTGAAAACAACACAGTCAAACAAATAGGAAGTAATCGGTGGATAACTTTGAACAAGTGCTCAACGCACTCAAGCAAGGCGAAGTGATTGCCTATCCAACAGAAGGGGTTTTTGGTGTCGGATGTGATCCAGATAACCCAGAAGCAATTCAAAAGCTATTAGAGCTCAAGCAGCGTCCGGTAGAAAAAGGGCTGATTCTCATCGCGGCAAGTTACGATCAGCTCTTGCCTTATATTGATGAATCTCAGTTGACTGAAGAACAATTACAGACTGTTCATGCCACTTGGCCAGGCCCATACACTTGGATCATGCCAGCGAGCGATAAAGTATCCAACTGGGTTTCAGGGCAGTTTGATTCAATTGCGGTTCGTGTGACTGATCATCCTTTGGTGCAAAAAATGTGTAATGCATTCGGAAAGCCGTTAACCTCTACCAGCGCGAATCTTTCCGGCTTACCACCGTGTATGACCACGGAAGAAGTCGAAGAGCAGTTGGGTGATAAGCTGGTCGCCATTCTTCGTGGCGAGACCAGCGGTCGTGATAAACCCAGCGAGATTCGTGACGCCAAAACTTCACAAATATTAAGACAGGGTTAACCCTGCTAGCCAGCCATCATTAGGTTTCACGTAATAGGTAATAACGTATGTCAGCGATCGATAAGCACGCCGTAAAGCAGTTCTTGATGTCACTTCAGGACTCCATTTGTCAGCAGTTAGAACAAGAAGATGGAAAGGCCGTCTTTGTCGAAGATGCATGGCAACGTGAAAAAGGAGAGCGTCTGGGTGGCGGTGGTCGCTCACGTGTTTTGCGTGATGGCCTTGTTTTCGAGCAGGGAGGCGTGAACTTCTCGCATGTGGAAGGGAAAGAAATGCCAGCATCTGCGACAGCGCATCGCCCAGAGCTAGCGGGTCGTCGTTTTGAAGCGATGGGTGTTTCTTTGGTTATTCACCCTAAAAACCCTTATGTACCGACTTCACACGCCAATGTCCGCTTCTTTATTGCAGAAAAAGATGGCGAAGACCCAATTTGGTGGTTTGGTGGTGGTTTTGACCTAACACCGTTCTACCCATTTGAAGAAGATTGCCAATCATGGCACGACACTGCAAAACAGCTTTGTGCACCATTTGGTGACGATGTTTACCAAGAGCATAAGGCATGGTGTGACAAATATTTCTTCCTACCACATCGTAATGAAACTCGCGGTGTTGGCGGTTTGTTCTTTGATGATCTAAACCAGTGGGAATTTGATAAGTGTTTTGCTTACATCAAAGCCGTCGGTGAAGGCTATTGCCAGGCTTATTTGCCGATCGTTTCTCGTCGTAAAGAGATCGAGTATGGTGAGCGTGAGCGTGAATTCCAACTATATCGTCGCGGCCGTTACGTAGAGTTCAACTTAGTGTATGACCGTGGCACCTTATTTGGTTTACAAAGTGGTGGGCGTACTGAGTCGATTCTGATGTCAATGCCGCCGCTCGCTCGCTGGGAGTACTGCTACGAGCCAGAAGCGGGATCGCCAGAAGCTGAACTTTACGAGCGATACCTAACGCCCCGAGAGTGGTAAGCACGGAATCTCCTTTTCTATATAGATAGATAGTGATAGGGTCATCTGTAATCAGGTGGCCCTGTTTTCTCTATATCTAAGTAAGGAACAAAGGTAAGGAAATGACCCAGCAAATCGATCGCTATGCCGTGTTTGGTAATCCTATCGGACACAGTAAGTCGCCATTCATTCACACCTTGTTTGCTCGTCAAACTAATCAATCTTTGGTGTATACCGCAGAAAGTGCACCTGTTGATGGTTTTATTGACGCGGCGAAGGTGTTTTTTGCTGAAGGTGGCAAGGGGTGCAACATCACTATGCCATTTAAAGAAGATGCTTATCAATTTGCTAGTCGATTGACAGAACGGGCTCAGTTAGCAGGCGCGGTAAATACCCTCAAGAAGTTAGACGATGGTGAAATCATCGGTGACAACACTGATGGTGCAGGTTTAGTGCAAGATCTGCTTCAGCATCAGGTTGTATTGGAAGGTGCGCGAATCCTAATTATTGGTGCTGGTGGTGCGGCTCGTGGTGTTATTAAGCCACTACTCGATCAAAAGCCGACCTCTTTAACCATTACCAACCGTACCTTTAGTAAAGCACAAGAGCTCGCAGAGCTGTTTGTCTCTCACGGTCCTATCCTCGCCAAAGAGATGGCAAGTATTGATGAAGAGTATGATGTCATCATTAACTCCACATCCGCTTCTCTTAGTGGTGAACTGCCGACTATTTCATCCTCCATCTTTGCCGCTAACAGTACAAGCTATGACATGATTTATGGCAAAGGGGTGACGAGCTTTAACTTATGGGCAAAAGAGAATGGTGCCGCTCATGCGTATGACGGTCTTGGAATGTTAGTTGGGCAGGCTGCGGAAAGCTTTATGCTCTGGCGTGGCTTACGTCCTGGTGCCAAACAAATTCTCAGAGAACTAAGAAAGAATCTTGAAGGTCAATAAGCGATGAATCAATCCATCTTATTCCCAGATATTCAATCATGGGATGAAGTATCACAATCGGTAAACTTTTCGGCGCAACAATCAGGCGCACTAATAGAGTGCTTTGTGACGAAACAAAAGTTAGAAAAGCTCAGTGGTTCACTGATTGAAACTGAGCAAGCGGCAATTAAAGTGTTTACTGATTACAGATTCGACCTAGAAGAAATGGCTGAAGAGCTAATAGAAGATGAAGCCTTCAACGAAGAAGGCCATATCATCATCGGTTAACAGGGTTTTAGTTCAAGTCTTTTACTTCATTTAAGTAGTCGTTTTTGTTCTGCACATAGTTGTTGGCAGACTTTTGCAAGAAAGCTCGTTCTTTTTCTGATAGAGGGCGAGCTTGTTTTACTGGGCTTCCAACATATAAGTAGCCACTTTCTAATACTTTCCCAGGTGGCACTAAACTGCCTGCTCCGATCATCACCTCTGACTCAATTACAACAGCATCTAAAACAATAGCTCCCATACCAACCAAAACACGATCGTGGATCTCACAACCGTGCAGCATCACTTTGTGGCCAATCGTAACGTCATTACCAATAATCAATGGGTAGCCGTTTGGGTTTTCGGCGTTCTTATGGGTGACATGCAAAACACTGCCATCTTGAATATTCGTTCGATCACCAATGTGAATGTGGTTTACATCGCCTCGCGCTGCTACCAATGGCCAAATGCTAGAATCATCGCCAATTCGGATATCACCGACTAAAACAGAGGTTGGGTCAACGTAAACACGCTCACCAAGTTCAGGCTTTATACCTTTGTAGCTTCTCATTGAGCTCATCTTTTTTCCTTATTCAGGGCGATTACAGGGTGTATGGAGGTAGAATAGTAGTGAAAACTCGCCTTTTAGAATAAAAAACACCCAAACGATAAAAAAATCAAAAAAAACGAGAAAAAGGGCTTGCCAATGTGATCGCAATCTCTATAATGCCACCTCGCTGACACGGCAACGCTTCGAAGCTTAAGTTTCGAAAGTAAGAAGCCAAGTTAGCAAGCCAAGTTAGCCAAGCGGAAACGCTTGAAGAAAGTTTGAAAAAAGTGATTGACACTAAACTTTAACTCGCTAAAATGGCCGTCCTGTTTTGAGCAAAGCTCAACAGGAAAGCTCTTTAACAATATAGAC
>Ga0056110_100008_pt1 | contig 85191 bp, 74 predicted proteins | sample WorMetloBBELIZE1_FD_83873 | JGI IMG/M metagenome (GOLD analysis project Ga0056110, IMG submission 83873) | Marine gutless worms symbiont microbial communities from Max Planck institute for Marine Microbiology, Germany - Olavius longissimus B... ... | reverse complement strand
TTCCTCGTTTATTTCGATAATCTTACCATTCATATAGTCCTCCTTCTGACTGGTTTTGTGTTGGATAAACAATCGTCAGACCTAAGGGCCTCATCTTCATCCGTGTTTGAATTGGCGAAAGATATTGTACGTTACCTACACTGTGTATTCACAAGGGTTCACTCCCACTATGGACGGGGTCGCGGAACTAGGGTATGGCAAGTAGCTGCGCACGAAAAGCCGGATCCGGCGCGAAGAAGCCTTCCACCTCCGTCTCGGGCACAGGTAATTGAAAAAGCTCGTCTCCGGGTGCAATGAAGTTGAAATCTCCTCTGCGTTTAAAGATCCCCTCACTAAGCGGTTCTGATACTTCGATGATTTCCACCGTACCCAGAAAATCATTTCTTCCATAGAAAATACCCCCTTCTCCTGTACTTGGCCGTCCCGAGCCACCGCGTAAAACCATCCATGTCTCCCGCGTCGCAATACCATGCCAGGAACCTTTGTTCAGCAGCACATATTCCCCATCCATCTGCTCAATTCTCATTAGTCTCGGGATGCTGGCATTGAGCGTGGTGGAGAGTTGGTGGAGGGCATCCGTCACCCTGTTTTGTCCGGTTCGAAGCTCACTGAATCGACCATGGAGCTCACCGGTTCGAGCGATATATAAGTTCGCGCTCGCGCTGAATGTTCGTTCAGTTTCAAAAAATCGGAGGATTACAAAATAATCGAGATTTGAATCGCGTGATTCCCTGAAGGCCTGGCTGAAATCTCCTGTCATGTTCAGAACCGGATTCCTACCGCTGACATCAGTTGGAACCTCGATATCCGGATGGAAGTCTAGAAGGTCGGCAAAATACAAACCAAGCGTGGTTTGAGCACCGCTATGGATGGGAAGAGAATTGCCGCTGGGCATCACATACACCGCCACCGCCCATTCGGCCGGGGGTAGAATCCACGGTTCGTCGATTCCCCATTCGGCGGCCAAGCCATCCTTCTCCGAGTGCCTGTATGAATCCAATCTGTCTTCCAACACCGAATACTCGGGGCTGGATTTGGGTATGTCCATCAGCGCGGCACTCAGGCTATCGGAATAGTGTTCCATATATCCCATCTTCTTAAGCACATCCACATAGGCCATCCAGGCATCCGGGCTGTACTTGTCTATCAAACGGGCACGCCGGTATTCGTGATACGCACGCTTGTAGAAGAACTCTTTTTCAAAGACCTTACCCCTCTCTAGGTGCCAGGATGCCGACTCGATGCGTTGCTGCTCGAATCCACCCGCGTTGAGTGTCAAGTACTCTTCCTTGAGCATCCTCGCGATTTCATCGTTCCTTCGTATTCTGAGCAAACGACTTAGCGCGCCTTGGGCCTCACTCTCCATCGACGAATCACGATAGGCTCGGGCAAGCAGATAGAGAAGCTCCGGCTCATCAGGATTCGGCATCTTCTCAAGAACTCCAAGAGCTGCCATGGCATCGCCATTGCGTAGGGCAAGCTCGGCTTCGATAAGGCCCAAGCGTGAGTAACGCTCGTTGTCTGAGTTTCCGGCGATGGATTTCGCCCTATCTAAATGCTCTACAACCAAGTCCCATTCCTCATACAAGGCAAAATGTTCAACCGCCGCGATTCTAACCGTCAGGTTGTCGGGAAAGAGACTCAAGGCCTGCCGGATAATTCCATCCGAACTCGCCCTATCCCGTGATTTGTCATGCAGTAAAACCAGTTGCAGCATTGCGCGCCGATCCCCGGGCGAATACCGCAGGCTTCTATAGAATGCGCTCTCCGCGAGTTCATGCTGACCAGTAATCGCGTATAACTCCGCAAGACCACCGGTAGCCTGCGCATCGTGCGGTCGTATCGCAATCAGTTCACTATAAATGCGGGCCGCCACATCGAAACGATCCAACGCGGTTTGTATTCGCGCGTCAAGCAAACGCAATTCCCGTCTACCGCCCGCGAAGGGGCGGGCCTGTTCGATTTCCTCTGCCGCTTCCTCATATTCGGAGAGTTGAAACAGGGCTTCGGCCATTCCAAGCCTCGCCTCCACGTAAGCCGGATTTGCTCTTAGGGCGCCGCGAAACGAGTTGATGGCTCTGTAGGGATTGTCCAACGACAGCGCCTCCATGCCTTCGGAATACAGACTTCTCGCACTTTTCTGAGTCTCTGAATGCACAATGCCTTGAACGAGGAGCAGAGCGAAAACCGCGACCTTGCACTTTAACCTCCGGCTCATTTGGATTCCCGCTCCTTAAGAACCTTGACAAGTCTTATCTTGTGGCCTTCAACGGACTGAATCACAAACGAAAGTTCCTTCCAGGTGATTTCTTCCTGTTTATTCGGTATCCTGCCGAATAAGTCAAAAACGAATCCACCGAGCGTGCCAAAATCGTCCGTAGGAATCTCGCTGCCGATTTCATCATTTACGCTCTCCAGATTCATCCTCGCGTCGCAAAGCCACTCATTTTCGCCAACGCGAACGATTGCCTCTTCCTCGTTGTCAAATTCATCTTGGATATCTCCTACTATTTCCTCAAGTATGTCCTCCATGGAAACCATCCCCGAGACACCCCCGTATTCATCCACCGCAACAGCGATATGAACTCTTCTCTGCTTCATCTCCTTCAACAGCAAATCAAGCTTCATACTCTCGGGAACAAAGTAGGCGGGGCGTAGAATGTTGGGAATCACGATCCTCTCTCCCTTTACGAAAAACGGTAGTAAGTCTTTCACATAGATTATCCCAACAACGCTGTCTATAGTGCCATGATACACTGGAAATCTCGAGTGACCCGATTCGATGAGTCGCGCCAACGATTCCTCTATGTCGGCATCTTCCGCTATGAAGACTGTATCAATACGTGGAATCATTACTTCTTTGACCGAGGTGTCGGATAATTCAACAATTCCTCGAACCATGCCCTTGCCGTCCTCGTCCAGACTTCTCAGTTCTTCCGTTTCAATCAGAGCTTCACGTTTTTTGTTCTTCCTTGACTGGAAGAGTTTCCTAAAATTGGGAATCATCGGCAGTCTATCGCAATGCCACTGGTTTCAGCCAGGAGTTCCTCCTGCATTTTCAGCATTCCAACGCTATAATCGTTTTCCAAATGGTTCTGCCCATCCAAGTGCAGCAATCCATGGATAATCACTCGGCGTAGTTCGTCGTCGAAGCTGTTGCCTAATTCTTTGGCGTTACTTGCAATCTTTTCAAGGGAAATCATTATGTCGCCGACTTCCTTTGGCATTCCCGGAATAGCGGGTACCTGTTCGCCCTCGTTCTGAACGAAGCTTAGCACGTCGGTTGGCGAATCCAGGTTTCGCCACCGTCTGTTATGCTTTCTGATTGCAACATTGTCAGTTATAACAAGTCCGAGCTGCCAATCGACCGCGCCAATCCGAAATAAAATTTCCCTGACAAAGGTTTCCAAGCGGGCGAGATTCAAAGGTTCAGTGTCTGTTTCCATAATTATATCAATTTGATTCAATGCTAAGTTCCGTTATCCTTTGGGTATTCGATTCTCTTATGGAAGTGGCCCGTCAATACACTCACAAAGGTGTTTTTTATTATCTCAAGTTCCCGCAGTGTCAATTCACAATCACTGAGTTCCCCGGCACGAAAACGTTCCATAATGAGATCCCACACATACTTCTCGAGCTTTGCCAGAGTCAGTCGTTTTGATGCGCGTGTCGCAGCCTCGGCATTGTCCGCCAGCATTACAACAGCGGCCTCACGACTTGTCGGTCTGGGTCCTCCGTAGGAGAAATCATCCGGACTGGCCTCAATGTTTCCCTCCGCGTTTAAAGCTCTGTCATAGAAATATCGTATTACACTGGTTCCATGATGCTGCTCAATAACCGCCAAAACCTCATCGGGCAGACGCAGTACTTTCCCTTTTTCCATACCGATTTTCACGTGGGATTTTATCACCGCCACAGACAGGGTAGCCTTCAAATCATCATGACGATTCTCGCTTGTTTGATTTTCGACAAAGTACTCCGCCTGATCAATTTTTCCAATGTCATGATAATAGGCTCCCACCCTTGCCAGTAACCCATCGGCGCCAATCGCATCGCAGGCCGCCTCGGCCAAATGGGCGACATTTTGTGAATGGATGTAGGTTCCCGGCGCTCTTAGTCTCATTCGCTTCAGTATGGGAACATTCTGGTCGGACAGCTCTATAAGTCGAAATGTGGTGGCCGTATTCAGAAAATGTTCCAGCAGAGGCAGGAAGGCCAGACTGAGAATCCCAGTAAGCAAGCCGTTGGACGCTGAGTAAGCCGACGTGACGAGGATGGCTTTCATGGGCTTCCCGAATAGGAGGCCGGCCAAAAACGTGGTAATGGCCATGATTACGGCCAATCTGGGGCCTGCCTTCAGCAGGCCCATCCTGCTTTCCCTTTTGCCAACAGCCAGGGTGCCGGCGATACCCGCGAACATAGTTATCAAGAAATCATAGCTACCGTCGGATGTCAGGAAAAAAAACAAACATCCCATAAGAATCGAAGTAAGAAAGGCAACACGTTTATCCTGAAGGAGCTGAGTCAAGAGAAGTGTGAACAGGGCGCTTGGCATAATAACCGAGATCTCACTTATAGACCTGACAAAGGCAATAAGAACGGAGGAGAGAAAAAGATATACCCCACTGAGGATTATATACAGCCAACGAGACTTGGCATTGCCCAGTGAAACTTTGAAAGCTCGAGCGGTAATCAACCCCAGAGCAAATATGAACGCGATATACAAGAGTGGGTCGATGAAATCATGATAACCCCGCCTGCTACGCAGGGCTTCCAGAGCACGGTATTGCTGTCCCGATACAACTGTTCCAGCCTCCAGAAGTCTTGTCCCTTTCGGATACGAAACTTGAATCGACTCGGTTGCCTTTTCGGCTTCATCCCTACTCTTCTCAGTCAGCTCAACGTTAAGATATCCGTTTGGCTCGGCGAAGTAACTTACCATGGCCACCACGAATTCAATATCGTTGGGAGCCAATGATTTCACTTCCTCAATAGCTCTTATTCGCTCTGGAAGATTCCCGGGCACCGTCAGCGCATCCAGAGCGAGAGTCACTCGCCTCTCGGGTAGAGCTTCATTGTACACCACCTCTATGATTCCCGATGCCGAACTGCCCTTGTTGACTCTGAAAATTCCTCCGATTTGAATCGATTGCAAAGCATCTCCGACAATTCTCAATAGTTCATTCAACTCGATCTCGCTTCGCGAAGCTCCGCCTTCAAGTACATTCGCCGTTCCAGGAAATTCCGCCTGCAGAACTGGTCTGTTCTCCGCACGCGAGCGCCCGGGAATCGACGACCCTAGTAGCGAAACAAACCTGTCATATCTTTCCAGAACTGAATCGCTTATCTCCTGACGAACGAAGTAGATTGGTGATGTGAGACTGCGGTTTAGATCAACAACTTTTCTTGTCGCTTCCGCATCAATGAAGCTGAAATCTCGATCCAAATAGAAATCATCTGTAACTAGATCTCCCTCTCTATATTTGAGCGCTTTCTCAAGCGATAGCAAGAAGCGAATTTGCTCTACACCAATTAGTATAAACGACGCCGATAACCACCCCGCCACAACCAGAATACAGATGCCTTTTGTGGCAGGCACCCATGTGCTCCGCACCCTTTTCCAAAGGTTAGTTGCTGTTTTCGTAGGCATCTACTATTTTTTTCACCAGGGGATGTCTCACGACATCAGACGAAGTGAACTCAGTAATAGCCACTTCATCTACGCCACCTAGGATTCGAACTGCCTCTCGGAGTCCCGATTTACGCCCGGAGGGCAGATCCACCTGAGTCATATCCCCGGTGACGACGGCCCGCGATCCCTCACCGAGTCTGGTAAGAAACATCTTCATCTGTTCCAAAGTTGTATTTTGAGCCTCATCAAGTACGATATAGCAGTTCTTCAAGCTACGTCCCCGCATATACGCCAGCGGCGCAACCTCAAGTTGATTGGAATTTCTGATTCGTTCCATCTGATCCGACTCCAACAAGTCTTCAATGGCGTCATACAAGGGCCTAAGATAGGGGGCGAGTTTCTGAGTCAGATCACCCGGAAGGAAGCCAAGACTTTCACCAGTTTCCACCACTGGTCGGGTTAGAATGATTTTGCGCTTCTTCTTCAAAAAGATTTCCGCCAGAGCCCTCGCGATTGCGAGGTAGGTTTTTCCGGTCCCCGCCGGCCCAACACTGAAAACCAGATCATGGCTGGACATCTGACGGATATAAGAGGCCTGAGCCAGACTTCTGGGATAAATCCGCCTGCCCGAACCTGGGATAACGACAATGTTTTCCCTGAATGCCTGAGTTTGGTCGTCCTGACCCGATTCCAACGCGGAAAAAATCGCTCTCACCCGTGCACTGGTTACAACCTCCTCGTTTTTCGCTATTTCAGCAAGTTGGCCCAAGAGACTTTTGAACAGGAACCTCGCCTCATCATCATCGGATTCCAGAACTATCTTGTTACCCCTAGTTCGGACGGGAGTGGACAGCAATGTGCTTATTTCGACAATATTGTCATCGTTTGGTCCGCAAACGGTTCCAAGTAGATGTGGATTATCGATTACCACGGTAAGACTGGCGCCCAATAGCTCCTCTTTTACGCGACTGCCATCAGTGTAACGACGCCTTCAGTGTAACAGCGTCGGCTGTCTGAGGTCAATATCAATTTTCGAAGGAATCAACGCCCCATTTATCATCCTTATAACTAGTCCTTTGATTGAACATAGGCAGGGGATTCCATTTGACAAACAGATTGAAATCCGACTTCCAGTCATATCTGCCCCTACCCAAATCATATGCGGGCCATCCACCATACTGAATCGACAAGTCCCAGCTCCCAAGATGATGAACAAGAGTTAAATCAAGCCGTTCCATATTGAAACTCGATTCATGCCTGTCCCTGGCGCTGAATATATTGAGAGACTTCAACAAATCTTCGAAGAAGCCGAGCTTCCCCGGAATATTGAACTTCTCGCGCCACCATGGAAAGTAGGTGTACATACTTTTGTTGGACGCGGCAAAGGTCAATTTGATATCAATGAATTTGTAAGTGTGGAATTCTTGAGTCCACTTGAAATCAAGAACGTTATCTGTTGGTTGATTCAAGTTAATATTCCAAGAAATGTCGATTATGCTGTGCAATTGAATCCGATTCTTCCACATTGACGCCGGCTTGAATTGCCTATAAAACAGAAATTTCAAATGCCGGGGTGAAAAGCTCTTGGATCCCTCCTCCCATATGAAATCTCTTTGATTCCAGGTGTAGTTGGTTCCATAATTTGCCGCGAAACTGGCTCCAAATCCCCATAATTTGAAAGTGGTTTTCGCATCAGAAAAACGCCCATTGTCAATATCATATCTCGCGGATTGGGAAATTTCAACCTCATCCTTCCAACCCCTCCAAGATGCTCTCATAATCAACGGCTGAGGTTTCCATTGACTTGATGTGTAGAGAGTCTGTTGACTGATATCCAAGTTCCACCCCTTGTAGTCGAAACCCACGCCGGCCCTCATCGAATAGTGCTGATCGAGTGGAGGAATATCGGCCGTATTCACAATTGAGGCATTGAAGGCTCCCAACTTCCAAATGATAGACATCGACATCAGATGCCTACGAAAATCCTCTTTCCCAGATAGCCAATAACTAGAATGCCTTGGATTGACCACGCTTGCGTCGTTGGCAAATCTATAGGCGTAAATGGTTGCATCCAAATCGTAGTTGAGAGAGGAATCTGAAAGAGTGGGAACGCTCTGGAGTGGCTTGAAATATAAACCAATCCAATTGTCCCACAAGAACTTTGAATCCTGATAATCGGCCAGGCGGGTTTCATCACTGACATTGGATTTCTTTCCAAACATATCCACATGAGTCTGATAGAGACCTGAAAGGGTGGTAGTTCCATCCAAGCCGCTTAGGCCGTCCCAGAAATCAAACTCATAGTTCAAATGTCCTCGCGGGGAAGTGCTGATCTTCGCCGGCTCAAAATCAAAATCTATGTCCGAGGGAGAAAACCAATCGGAGCTATCGAACTGGTGTTCGATATATAGCTGGGTTAGAATATCGTAATTGATTGATGTGCTCAGTAAATTACTTGAATAAATGCCATCGAAGGAATCGCGAAAAGGTATCGAATCTGTCCCCAGCATTTTCGAACCTTCCGCCGTCGAAGCGTCCGCCACGCTCTCTGGCGCCTCGGGTCGCTTCAACCGATCAAGAGACAAAGTGGGAGACTTACCGCTAAATGAAAGACTTAGTTCCGGAAATATCAATATGTAGGGATAATAAAAACTTCTAAGCGGGTTGTACTCCCTGTCTGGACTCCCGGATTCGCTGAGTTCCCGGTTCGTCTTGTTCCTCCAAGTCAACGATGTTCTAAAACTATCCAAGGCAAAGCTCCCGAACCAAGAATTCTCACTTGGGGATTCGAATTTCTCGGAACCCCTAATCTCCCATTTTAAATCCGTCACCAAATCCGCTTCCTCAGTATCAGTACCCTCCTCGCCGAACAGGTAGCTTAACCAGTCAAAATCCTCTTCTCTGTTATCAAAATCCTTCAAGTAGAAGGGATCTGAGTACCAGTTGAGAAACAGAGACCAGTCGTCCATTTTGAAATCAAAGTAAGTTCCCCAACGAAATGGAATTTCCACATCACCGATTTGACTGTTATTCCAATATACTCTCGCTTCTCCATCATCCCGGAAATAGATTTTGCCATCAGAAGTGGTACTGCGGCTCACCGCCATGGAGGTATAAAAACTTAGCGATGAGTCCTTGATTGTGAATTCACCGAGAAAGCCGGTCATTGCACCAAGGGATGTATAGACATCAAGCATGTATTTCAATGTATCTTGCGTGCCGGTTTTTCCGCTGTTCGCCTGGCGGAACAAGAAGAGCCCTTCTCGTAACAATTCATAATCCGACTCATCAGAACTCCCGAATCCCATAATTGAGTATTCGTTCTTCGGTTTCTTCTGCCCTATAAGGTAGGTGCTTGTCTGTATGTAGTAGCCAACTCTGCTTCGGTTTCCGACTGCGGGATTGAAGAATAAATCACCGCCTGACTTCCAATAGAAGGGGAAATAGAAAACGGGGACATGGCCCACATACAATGTGGCGCTGAGCAAACCCCATTCAGACGGACCGGTCATCCATATTTTCTTTGCCTTCAGTGTGTAATAGGGATTCGGACTGACATCGCTGGTTATGGCCCCGTCTTTGAATATGAGAATTCCCTCCTTGGGCAGTCTAATTGACTCTCCCCTGAAGAGAAAATATTCCGTCTTACCATCCACTTCCTGAGTTTTTTCAGCAGTGCCTCTAAAAATGATTCCCGTCCAATCGGAAACCCTGAATACGATTTTGTCGCCGAGATACTTCTCCTCCTCCCCATCTACTACAACCCTATATGAGATGTTACCCATAACCGAGATAGTGTTCTGAGTCTGATTGAATATAACTTGGTCCGCCTCAATCCTGTGTTTTCTTCTTTCCGTATCAGCAGTGATAATTATCCCACCGGAAAGTCGAATTACGGCTTCCACATCTGAATCATCAACTTCCACCTTGAAATACTCGCCCTTGTACGCGGACTCAATCACAACCTTTGTTCCGAGAACTTCGTCTGTTTTGTCCGCATCCGGTGCCGCGTCAATGCTGTAATAATCCCGAAGTCTGTTTCGAAGAACCTCATCATCGCCATCTTCTGGTAGATTGAGAACACGGCACCAGGCCAGTAGTTCCTCGTGTTCAGCGTTTTGAATATCGACAGCCAGACTGCGATTCAAATCCCGTGAAATTTCGACATCCATCTCTTTGCCGGCAAGACGATTATCTTGCGCATGCGGAGACACAAGTCCGCCAAATAGAAACAGGCAAAGGAGAAAAGTCAATTCGCGGCAAACCGTTCGATGGGGAGAGCCCCTCCGGCATCGTCGGCCTCCCAAGCATCTCACCGCTGTTTTAGAACTTCCCTAAGATAGCGGCCTGTATGTGAAGTTTTTGATTCTGCGACGCATTCCGGCGTGCCGAACGCAACAAGTTCACCCCCCCGATCCCCCCCCTCGGGGCCAAGATCAATCACATGATCGGCCTGCTTGATAACATCAAGATTATGCTCTATCATACAGATTGTATTACCCTTATCGACCAGAGTTTGGAGAACTTCCAGTAGCTTTTTAACATCGGCAAAGTGAAGGCCGGTGGTTGGCTCATCAATGATATAAAAGGTTTTTCCGGTACTACGTTTCGAAAGTTCCAGTGACAGCTTCACGCGCTGCGCCTCACCGCCCGAGAGGGTAAGAGCAGACTGTCCAAGTTTGATATACCCGAGTCCAACCGCATTTAGGGTACGAAGTCGATTCGCGATAGAAGGCACCACCGCAAAGAAATCCAAGGCCTCTTCCGCATTCATATCCAGTACATCATGGATATTTCTGCCCTTGTATCGAATCTCCAGGGTTTCTCGATTGAAGCGTCTGCCCTTACAGACATCACAAACCACATATACGTCCGGGAGGAAGTGCATCTCGATTTTCTTTGTGCCGGCGCCCTCGCAGGACTCACAGCGACCGCCCTTGACGTTGAAGCTGAATCGTCCGGATTTGTAACCTCTGGCCTTTGATTCCGGAAGACCGGCAAAGAGCTCCCGCACCGGTGTAAAGAGTCCGACATAGGTTGCCGGATTCGATCTGGGAGTCCGTCCGATAGGACTCTGATTGATGCAAATCACCTTGTCAACAAATTCTATTCCGGTGATAGTTTCATAACTGCCCGCTGTCAGATGAGTTCTTCCCACCGCGTTTGAAAGAGCGGGGAAGAGGATGTCTGTCAACAGAGTCGATTTGCCGGAACCCGACACACCCGTGATAGTGATGAACTTTCCAAGAGGCAGCTCGACACTGATGTTCTTCAGATTGTGTTCCCTCGCGCCAAGTATGCCTATCGACTGTCCACTGCCTATTCGCCTCTCCTTGGGCAAGTTGATGAAATCCGAACCTCTTAAGAAACGACCCGTCGGACTGTCGGGATTGGCTATCACCTTATCCACGGCACCCTGAGCCACTACCCTGCCGCCATGAACGCCTGCTCCGGGTCCCATATCCACAAGATAGTCCGCCGTCCTGATTGTCTGCTCATCATGTTCCACGACTATCAACGTGTTTCCAAGATTGCGCAAGTGAATAAGAGTATCTATCAGTTTCTGGTTGTCTCTTTGGTGCAAACCAATTGTGGGTTCATCCAGTATGTAGAGTACCCCCACCAATGAGGAACCAATCTGCGTTGCCAAACGAATTCTCTGAGCCTCTCCGCCCGAGAGAGTTGCGGCCTCACGTTCCAGACTCAGATATCCCAGGCCGACACTCCTGAGAAACTGCAAGCGTTCCCGAATCTCCTTCAATATTTGCCCTGCTATATGGCCTTCCGTATCGCCTAGTTTCAACTCGTCAAAAAATTCTTTCACCTGATGCACCGGCATTATGGTTATCTGGTGTATGTTCCTTCCCCCGACAAAAACGCTCAAACCCTCCCGACTAAGCCTTTTCCCCCCGCATTCCCGACAAGGGCTGCGCTGCATGAATTCCTCCAGCCACACACGCATTCCTGCCGATGTGGTTTCCTTGTAACGACGATTGAGATCGGCGATTATTCCCTTGAAGCTGGATGAATACTCGAATTTTCCCGTGCCGGTTCTATTGACATATGTGATATCTATGGACTCGTCCGTTCCGTCGAATATGGCATCCAGCACCTCTTCGCTCAGCCTGTTTAACGGCGTATCCAAACTGAATTTGTACACCTTGGCAAGAGCTTCAAACCAACTTCGATACCAGGCCGATTCGGGATTATATGGCAGCAATCCTCTTTGATTGAACGACAGCGAGGGATTGGGCATTATCAGATTTCTGTCAAACTCCAGCATAACCCCCAGCCCGTCACATGCGGGACAGGCGCCAAAGGGACTGTTGAAGCTGAACAATCTTGGCTGCATTTCGGGTAGGCTGAACCCGCACTTGGAACACGAATTCTTTTCCGAGAAGAAAAGTTCTGTTTCCCTACCCTCTTCGACTACCAGTACATTCACTTGGCCATCTGATATTTCCAAAGCCGTTTCCACCGACTCGGCCAGGCGCTTTCTACTCTCAGGGCCCGCTATGATGCGATCGACGACGAGCGAAATATCGTGCTTGCGGTTCTTATTCAGGTTGATTTCGTTATCCAGCGAAAGTATTTCACCGTCTATTCTTACGCGTACGAATCCTGCCTTTTTCGCATCGTCAAGATATTTGCGGTGCTCACCCTTTTTGCCTCGTACCAAAGGAGCGAGTATCATCAGCCGTTGGCCCTCGGGAAGTGAGAACGCCATATCCAGTATCTGATCGACTGACTGCTCCCTTATTGGAGTGCCGTCATTCGGACAAATTGGGCTGCCGATGCGGGCAAACAGCAGGCGTAAATAATCGTATATTTCGGTGACGGTGCCGACTGTCGAGCGAGGGTTGCGACCGCTGCTCTTCTGTTCGATCGATATCGCGGGCGATAGACCTTCGAGATAATCGACATCCGGTTTATCCATTCTGCCAAGGAATTGACGTGCATAGGCAGAGAGCGATTCCACATAGCGTCTCTGACCCTCCGCAAATATTGTATCAAAGGCCAGTGACGATTTACCTGAACCCGAGAGTCCAGTGATTACGATAAGCCTATCCCGTGGAAGCTCCAGGTTGATATTCTGCAAGTTATGCTCTCGCGCCCCCCTTATCACAATCTTGTCCACTATATTCTCGTTCTTTAAGGCGATAGGGAGCCAACCGATAGGAAGGGCTTTTCGAGCTGCCGCCTGGCCAATTCACCCCAGTGTCCAGCCTGAATTCGAGGATGATAAGTGCCATCGACACCGTCTCTCGTCACCATCAATTCCCAGATTGATGCGGCAAGATCCTCAAACCCCTCCGCGTAGAGGGAAACGGAGAGTAAATAGAGTACGGGCCATAGGCCGGCGGACTCCATCCATTCGACCAGGGGATCACCGTCTTCGTATGCAAGCGTAAGCAGCCTGTCAGTTCCATCAGAACGCCCTGGAAATCGCACATCTCTATCGGGGCTTTGGGCATCTCTCATTGGATTGATATCAAAGCGCCAATCCGGATGAATCGCTCGATGGCGTTCCGCCGTTGTCGTCAGAATCGATAGCGCAGCGCGCATCGAATGTAATAGGGCCGAGCGGTAGTTTCCCTTTTTCCACGCGATTTCGCCAAGGATTCTTCTCGCCTCCAATGAATATCCCAAATCATCCCTATAGAGAAATACAAGCTCATCAATTCCCTTTTCCGTCAGGCGATTGATGTATTGATGCTCCAGCAATATGCTGGGCCGGGAAGAGGCTCCCTCGTTGTCCGCAATCCCATATAGGATTGATTCGGCTTCAAGCGCTCTCTTCTGCCCCTGATTTAACAGGAGTCTCGCGAGTCTGTATCGAATCAGGATGAGCTCCTGTGGAACCCGCAGGTATATTGCAAGTTCGATTGCTCTGCGGTACTGCTCTTCCGCCAAAACAATCTGACCCTGGGCCTCATAAACCCTGCCCAGCCAAAATTCCGCTTCGGGATACTCCTGCTGAAGCTCAACGGCATCAAGTAGGTAGTCGAGAGCTTCTGACAGTTTCCTCTGCGCAAAAGACGTTTTGCCCTTCTCAAGAAGTATCCAGGCCGGATATTCCAATCCGAAACCCGAAACCGCGGCAAGAGACAAAACTAGAAACAGGAATCCCCTCCCAAGGCCCAATATGGGGAAACACTCTGTGCTCCGCGCCCGCCTTGAAGTTCCACCGCAGGTCGCGGGGGTGATGGGAAGCGGAGCATCAAGGGGCGTCCGCTTATCGCTACGGATAAAGGTTTGCAAGTGTTTTTCCTAAAATGCGAGCACCAAGAGCAGAAAACTCGTCACAAAAATCGCCACTGTCTCAATAATTCCAATCACACTTATGTAATTCGCGGTTCCCCTCCCGGTATCTGCCAGAGCATCGGCAGCGCCGGCCGCGGCCCTGCCCTGCATCATCGCTGAGAAACCAATAGCCAAACCACCAAAAACCCCCGCACTCAGGAGAGTAAGCGGTTCTTTCTGGGAACCTCGAATAAACAACATGAGTAGAAGACCATAGAGAGTCTGTGTGATTGGCGCGCCACTGAAGACAACAAGCATAAATGGTGCGGGCCTGTTCGCCGCGAAGCATTTTTTCCAGGCTCCCATAGATGCCTGACCGGCAGCCCCAGTGCCAAGCGCAGAGCCAATCGCCGCCAGACCCAAGGCGGCGACAGGTCCGATCAATCCAATATTCATAAAGAAACTCCTTGACTATTGTTTTCGTCCGAAATCCACAGCCTGAAGGGACTGTACTTTGTCCCCGTCCACTCCATACCCAGTTGACCCGCAAATTCCAGCACATTGAGACGAGTGCCATGAACCACAACGGACAATGTAGCCATAAGCAAATTCAATCCGTGCCCGAAGGCGATAATCACGATACCTATCGGCAGCGTAAAATCCTTGAGCATGGGCGAGGCGAGACTATCGACAGTCGACGCGATATAAAACGATGCCAACCCAACCGCGAACAGCCTGATGTACGAGACTATATTCGAAAATCCGCCGATGGCTTTTAGAAACGTGGAGAAAGCGCCGCCTAGTCCCTTCAGCATGCCCCCAAAAAAACCGACGCCCGCGCCCTGTTCTCCGAAGAGGAAAACAAGGGAAATCCCGCCGGCCAACATATACACCGCGAATCGCGGCATGGAAACCCCAATCACAAGCCACAGCACAAGGAAATAGAGCCCGCCTATAAACGCCGTCCATCCAAGTTGGGCCAGCGACCTCAGCTTCGGAAAATCCCGGATAAAATTCATGATATTTGCCAGAGTCAGTTGGGAAAGGCCCAATAAGAAGCACAGCCCCATTGTTTTTTGCCACGGATTGGTCTCAAGTCCGGGAAAGATATCCGGATATACGGCGATCGAAGGAATTGTCAGCATGCGGAAGAAACCCAATTGAGCGAGCGTTTTCGATCCGAACCAGTTGCCCGTAACCGTGCCCCACAGGATCGTGCCTATACTTAGCACCGTAAGCAATTTCACGGCATCTGTCACCCGCCGCCCATTCCTCAAGCTCCTTATGATCAGGGCCAGAGCAGTAAGCAGAAAAATCACCCCATATCCCGCATCGCCGACAAGCATTGCAAAAAAGATGCAAAAATAGACAAGGAAATACACACTGATATCATATTCACGGTAACCCGGCAGGGTTTCCAGAAAATCGAAAACTGGTTGGATTATTCTGATTTTTGGTCCGTTCTCTATCAGAGTGGGGGGCTGATCATCCTGCTTGGGCTCCTGAATCAGTATCCCCCAGCCCTCTGCCGAACCAAGAGTCCTGATGCTCTGTAACCTGTTTGCCGGAACAAAGCCGCTAAGCCACCTCAAACCACCCTCATCAGGCATTCCAGACGCCAGGGATTCAAATTCGATATCCTGCTCGATTCCGGAGAGCGTTCGCTCAACAACCAGCCTAATCCTGGAAAAATCAAGCAGTTTGCCCTTCAGATTCTCCAGACGCCCAATCATCTCGCCTCTCATCGAGATTAGTTCATTGAGACCGTGCTTCGGAAGAGTGACTGCTTCCTCAATGGCCAATTCGGGAATCCCGTTAAGAAAAATGGCGGCGAAACTTAGTTGCTTACCTCTCTTATCGAGCTGGAAAATCGTCGCTCCAGCATCCCTTAGACTCCCCGCCAGAGCTATCTCATCTCTAAATAGACAGACATTGATTCGGCTCGCTCCGAGAAAATCCAAGTCACTGGGCTCGAAATCGCCAAAGGGTTCAAGCAAACTTATCTGATACGTTATTTTCCCAATCCTCTCACTAAGCTCCCTTATCCGCTCTTCCGTTGAAATTATCTCCTCAACGAGGGCTAGGGCCGCCTCCCTGTTACGCAATTCGCCATGGGACGCGTCCACCGCCTCGGATTTCACACTGCTGTCGAGTTTATTCAGAGCCACAAGCACTTTCGTCCGCATCTCCAGCAGAGATTCCAGATTCTCGCCGAATCCGTGCGCCCTTGATTCAAGATGGAGAACCCCCTCTTTCCTCAATTTCTTCAGGGCGACTCTGCTATCTCCATCCAAAACCACCAGCGAAACTTTCATCATTGGAACTATCATCAGGCAGACTTCTCCAAACCCCGCTTGGCAATCTTTCCACGCACAACCGATGCTGTTTGCTGGTCTCCCAGATATACGCTTATTTTCTTGATGTGCATTTTCGTCTCGGGAATTTTCACCTTTTCAAACAGGTTGACCCTCTGGGTTGTGATTCTCAGCTCAGCGAACAACAGGGAATACTGCTCCCTCAGCACTTGCAATTCCAGATCCAGCAACATCACGCGCTGTAATTCCTCAACAGCCCTATCCACCCAAAGCGGCATCACCCACAAATCATAGTTGGCTTTCGCGAATTTCACACCCTCGAAGAGGGGTATGCTAACGCCCGCGATATTGCCGATTCCGAGCCTGAATTCCTCCAACACAATCAGCTTCTCACTCAGGCCGACATCCTCTCCAAAAACCGCCATCCAGCGTCGAAAATCTTCCTCAAGTGAATCCTTTTCTTCCTGAAGCCTGTGCCACCTCTCCTCAACCTTCCGAATCTCCACTTGTAACTGCTGCTTCTTCAAGGTTAGGGTGGGAAGATATCGGGTATACATCTTCAACGCATCTTTCTGCTTTTTCAGCTCGTTCTTGGTCAGTCTGATTTTAAGCATGGCTACTTCCCAATTCACGGGGCCAGAATTCCTTGATTAGATTCGAACGAAGCCCTGTTTCCTCCTTTTCGAAGCAGTCGGCCAAAATTCTCCACCCGTTATCCAGGGCCTCTTCAAGGGGAATATTCACCGAAAGATCCATCATTTCACTCTCAAATAATTCCCCGTATTTGAGCAGTTTTTCATCCCAGTTGCTCATCTGAAAGCCCATCGATTGTTTTTCCAACGCATCCTTGTACGCGGCATAAAGTTTTATCATCCCATCCGCGAGCGCCCTATGATCTCCCCGCGTTCTGTCATTTGCCTGCTGTTTCAGGCGACTAAGCGAACCAAAGGGTTCAATCCTCCCGTTTCTTAGATAGAACTGACCCTCGGTTATGTAGCCCGTGTTATCCGGAACCGGATGAGTAACATCGTCACCCGGCATAGTCGTAACGGCCAGGATGGTAATCGAACCCAGCCCCTCGATATCAATCGCTTTCTCGTAGCGGCTTGCAAGCTGAGAATACAGATCCCCCGGATAACCTCTGTTCGAAGGAACCTGTTCCTGTGTTATTGCAATTTCCTTCATCGCGTCCGCGAAGTTTGTCATATCGGTAAGAAGCACCAGAACCTTCTTGCCATCCAAGGCGAAATTCTCGGCGACGGCCAGGGAGATATCGGGCACCATAAGACCTTCCACAACTGGATCCGAGGCCGTGTGAACAAACAAAATGGACCTGGAGAGAGCGCCTCCCTCATCCAGGGAGTTCCGAAAATACAAATAGTCATCGTGCTTCAAGCCCACCCCACCCAGGATTATCAGGTCCACCTCCGCCTGCAAGGCAATCCGTGCCAAAACCTCGTTATACGGCTCTCCCGAAACGGAGAAAACAGGCAGCTTCTGACTTTCGACAAGCGTGTTAAACAGATCGATCATGGGAATCCCGGTTCGAACCATGTTCCGGGGGATGATTCGCCGTATGGGATTGAAAGACGGCCCGCCAATCGAAATCAGGTTTTCAGAGAGGCTCGGCCCCCTATCCCGAGGCTCTCCCGAACCATTGAAAACCCTGCCGAGCAGGGATTGAGAGCACGACACCTGCATTGATTTCCCCAGAAATCGAACCTCATCTCTGGTGGAAATTCCACGACTCCCGGCGAACACCTGAAGTGATACCAAATCTTCATCGAGTTTTATCACCTCGGCCAGGGATACGCCGAAAGACGTACTTACCTGAGCGAGATCACCATAGTGGACTCCCTCGGCTCTTACGACAATAACGTTCCCGGCTATCGATTCAATTTTGCTATACACCTTGCTCATCTTCTTACCTCAAATGTCCGCGACTCCTGGATCGCTTCCAAGTTTCCTGGCTTGAATCATGGCCCGAATTTCGCCTTCCAGCCTTCTAAACTCATCGCTGTCCCATTTTGCGCCATTATAGTCGAGAAATTTCTGTCTCAATTGGTAGAACCACTTCCGCGCGTCTTCCTTGTCTTTCAAATCCAGCTTACCAGCCAGAAATTCAAGAATCAAACCAAACACCCAAATCTGACGCTCGGGTATCACGGCGGCGTCAACAGGATCGAAGGAGTTCTGCTGGAAATAGACGGCATCGAGAAATTCTCCCTTCTGAAAAATCACGTAGTCCTGCAGACTGGTGCCCCTCTCGCCGATAACCTTCATCATGGATGCAATTTCCTCCGAACGCGCCAATATATCATGGGCATACTTGACTCGCTCAGCCGGGATAATACCCCGATACTTGCTCCAGGATTCGGTGGGGTGAATCGCGGGATATTTACGAGCGTCGGAGCGTTCCCGTGAAAGTCCATGAAAGGCTCCAACAACCTTGAGTGTCGCCTGGGTCACCGGCTCTTCGAAATTGCCGCCTGCAGGGCTGACGGTTCCCCCTATCGTAACCGAACCCACATCGCCATTCTTCAATCGTACAATACCAGCCCTTTCATAGAAGGACGCGATATTTGATTCAAGGTAGGCGGGAAAGGCCTCTTCGCCGGGAATCTCCTCCAATCGGCCCGACATTTCCCGCATCGCCTGAGCCCAGCGGCTGGTTGAATCGGCAAGCAGCAAGACATCCAGACCCATCTGCCTATAGTACTCGCCTAGAGTGGCCGCCGTGTAAACCGAGGCCTCCCGCGACGCAACCGGCATCGAAGAAGTGTTGCAAACAATGATGGTTCTCTCCATCAAAGACCTGCCGGTTTTCGGATCAGCCAGTTCCGGAAATTCCTTGATAGTCTCAACCACCTCACCGGCCCTTTCACCACATGCGGCGATTATCACCACATCCACCTCCGCATGCCGACTGGTTATCTGCTGTAAAACCGTCTTACCCGCGCCAAAGGGCCCGGGGATGCAATAGGTGCCGCCCTTGGCGACAGGAAAAAATGTGTCCATAAGCCGAACCTTGGACACCAGAGGTTCGACAGGCTTCAACCTCTCCTCATATGCATTGATGGCCCTCTTCACGGGCCATTCAAACTTCATAGTCAATGGGATTACTGTTCCTCGGGAACCCGTGGATTCGACAATGCTGTCCTCTATGGAATATGTGCCCTCCGGACTCACCCTGGACACTGTCAACTCATCTCGTATGTTGAAGGGAACCATCACCTTGTGTTCGAACGGGCCCTCGGGCACAGAACCCAAATAGTCCCCCGCGCCCAGCCTGTCGCCAACTCTAACCAAGGGTTTGAAACGCCATTTCCTCTCACGACTCAGGGCATTTATGTAGATACCCCGTTCAAGAAAAAAACCGGCTTTTCTGGCAAGCTCCGGCAAAGGATTCTGAAGCCCGTCAAAAACCTGTCCCAACAGTCCGGGGCCAAGCTCCACGGCTAACATCTCGCCGGAGAATTCAACTTCATTTCCGACGCCAATGCCTCGGGTTAATTCAAAAACCTGGAGCTGGGCCACATCGCCCCGGATACGAATAACCTCCGATTTCAGACGCTTGTCGCCGCTGATTATGTAACCAACCTCATTCATGGTAATGCTGCCCTCGGTTCGTACCGAAACCATGTTCCCATTCACCCCTATTACTCTCCCGCCTGCACTCATACTTCTAATACCCTTTCATTATTTCGGGCGCTTGCTCAGACAACGGCTCGATTCCCGATGCCGAGAGTATCCGATTATACAGACTGCGATATGCCTTGAAACCGAACTCCGCGTTGAATTTGGAACGACGTTCCAGTAGCAGAAGCTTCATCCGATAGCTTCGAATGAATTCGATATCAAAGAGGTGCCCCGCCGCCAACTCGTCAATCTTCGCCCAGCGACATCCATCCAGATACAGTTCGGCCTTCAGCGGAGAATCCATCATGACGGCCTCGGCGGCGATTCGCGCTGTCCCGTACACCGGCGCGGCCTCCCTACAATACTCGTCCGCATCAAGGCCCCGCTTTTTTGCTCGATGTTTCACCAAATCATTTCTGAGACTCTTCTCCCACCTGTTGTATGGTGCGCATATTCCAGGCCCTCCATTCCCCTCGAGAGTGGACTGGAGCAGTCCCATGTAATCCCTGGTTGACAAAAAAGAACGAGAAAAGGCAAGCATCACTTCACTTGATATCGGCGCGCTTTGCTCTGGGCCGATTAGCATTGGGAGGGCCGCGGCTAAATAGTAGTAGTATCCCAAACAAGTTCCCTAAGAAGAAAGAAGATCCGCAAGCCGGGGATTTAAATGACGAGCCAGCATAGCAGCAAGTTCCTTATCCGAGAAATCGTAAAACGCTGAACCATCCTTCATCGCTATCCTGAACCCGGCATCAAGCCCCTTAAACGGTCTAATCTCGACTCCGGATGCGATTTCCGCACTCAGCCTGGTCATCAAGGCAGGTTCGATTTCGCTCAGCAAACCCGCTGGAATCAAAACATCAATTTCGTTTTTCTCTTGTTCAGAGATACTCCTCACCGCGGCAACAATCACTTTCGCCAGCAATTCCACGCTCAGGGCCTCGCGAATTTCCCTTTCCAGTAGGCGATTGAAAATTAACTCAATCTCTCCTTTAACAGTGAGTATCAAATCTCTACCCGCCTGACTCAACGCGTCCCTGCCTCTATTCTCCATCCTCCGCACTTCCGCTTCCGTATCATCTCGAATTCGTTTTGCATCCTCTCCGGCTTTTCGAATCATGTCTGATGCCTCATTACGTGCTTCAGCTATAATCCGAGCGGCCTCTTCTTGGGCGCTTTTCACTCCATCGTTCTTGATTTTGTCGATAATCTCCCTAAGCTGAATGTCCATGAATCCTACTCTTATTTCGAAACTGACACTGTCCCCTCAAGGTCCCTCTCCGGCTTTTCCAGCCATCGGACACCCTGAAACCGGTAACTCGAAATAGTGGAAGGCAAGGAACAGAGTCTCCGCCGGCACCATCTCCCCCAGTATAGTTTTGAAACCTCTCAGGCGCAATATCATTTTAGTCACTGTACCCGGAAATAGACCCCAAGTTCTGGAGGGCAGCGTCTCAAAGACCTCAAGCTGTTCAGTTCGAAGCGTTGGCCGACAGCAGTGACCCTTATAGATTGCGTCCATGTGATAGCGCTTCGGAGAACTCCGCGCGGATATGAATGCTCTTTCGATCAGATAGACAGCGATTCAACCGCCTCCCTCACTGGATTACTATCGTGATTCCTGGCGCTTCTGGTGAATCAGGTGGTGGGATGGAAAGCTCAATGCACTGCGCGTTCTGGCACCATCCATGAAGCCCGGTGAAACCCTCCCCATCCAATCCAACTTGAGGGAGCGATGAACCTCGAAGCAAATGTTCTCCAGAACGCCGGAGGGGGAGGAAAATCCTGCTTGAGAGCCGACGCCGTCCTTACAGCCGCTCGCGCCGCTTGCCTTAGGCTTGCTCACCCCTAGGGCATCTCCCATTCAATCCTGCGAATCCGATGGTTGTCTGAATCGGCGACATACACATTGCCTTCCGCATCCACCGCCACGCCAGAGGGCTTATCAAACTGTGCCGATCTGCCAATGCCATCTCTGAAACCCTCTGTGCTGCCGGCGAGGGTGCTCACCTCCCAGGATTTGGCCGGGGAACCGCCAGAGGTTGGGCACGAGATCAATGCTCCGACGATCAAAAGGATGAGAGCTCCCGCGAATTTCTTCATTATAACCTCCCCCATGCATTCCTCAACATGCTAGATGGCGCTTCCCAGCACACAAGCATTCTAAGTGCGCATTATATCCCACATCTAGAGGACACGTCAGGTTATTGTAAGCGATTTCTGTGATGCCTTATCAAGCTCTTTGGATTCTCTTCAAAGCCGAGCCCCATCTGTCCATGGCCCAGCGGTCAGGGCGCCCGTTTTGGGAGCGGAAGATCGGAGCTCCGAGTCCTCATCAATGCCGATTGGCGGCGAGCCTGACGCAACCATGGCTCAGATGGATAGAGCATCGGCCTTCCAAGCCTCGGGCCGAAGCCTCGAATCCTCTTGGACATCTTCCTTCCATTCCTTAAGGTAAGTCGCCTGGAGACGGCTCCGCCCTGGATGATGGGCGCGACTCAAGGCGCGCCGCTTGCCTTAGGCTTGCTCACCCCTAGGGCATCTCCCATTCAATCCTGCGAATCCGATGGTTGACTAGATCGGCGACATACACATTGCCCGTCGCATCCACCGCCACGCCAGAGGGTCTGTTAAACTGCGCCGATCTGCCAATGCCATCTCTGAAACCCACTGTGCTACCGGCGAGGGTGCTCACCAAACCTTCGGGTGTGACCTTGCGAATCCGGTGGTTGAATTCATCGGCGACATACACATTGCCCGTCGCATCCACCGTCACGCCAGCGGGGCCGTTAAACTGCGCCGATGTGCCCGAGCCATCACTGAAACCCTCTGTGCTGCCGGCGAGGGTGCTCACCAAACCTTCGGGTGTGATCTTGCGAATCCGATCGTTGAGATAATCGGCGACATACACATTGCCTTCCGCATCCACCGTCACGCCAGCGGGGCTGTTAAACTGTGCCGACCTGCCCGAGCCATCCCTGAAGCCCTCTGTGCTGCCGGCTAGGGTGCTCACCAAGCCTTCGGGTGTGATCTTGCGAATCCGATGGTTGACTAGATCGGCCACGTACACATTGCCCGCCGCGTCCACCGCCACATCAGTGGGGCTGTTAAACTGTGCCGATGTGCCGGCGCCATCCGCGGAGCCCTCTGTGCTGCCGGCTAGGGTGCTCACCACTCCCTCGGGTGTGATCTTGCGAATCAGGTTGTTACTTTCATCGGCGACATACACATTGCCCGCCGCGTCCACCGCCACACCATAGGGATAGTTAAACTGCGCCGACCTGCCGGCGCCATCCCTGAAGCCCTCTGTGCTGCCGGCGAGGGTGCTCACCACTCCCTCGGGTGTGATCTTGCGAATCAGGTGGTTGTCTGAATCGGCGACATACACATTGCCCGCCGCATCCAGCTCCACGCCAATGGGATAGTTGAACTCCGCCGATGTGCCCGAGCCATCCCTGAGGCCCCATATACTGCCGGCGAGAGTGCTCACCAAGCCTTCAGGTGTGATCTTGCGAATCAGGTTGTTGTCTCCATCGGCGACATATACATTGCCCTCTGTATCCACCGCCACATCAGTGGGAAAGCTAAACTGCGCCGATGTGCCCGAGCCATCCCTGAAACCCACTGTGCTGCCAGCGAGGGTGCTCACCACTCCCTCGGGTGTGATCTTGCGAATCAGGTTGTTGCTTTCATCGGCGACATACACATTGCCTTCTGTATCCACCGCCACGCCAATGGGATAGCTAAACTGCGCCGATGTGCCAGCGCCATCCCTGAAGCCCTCTGTGCTACCGGCGAGGGTGCTCACCAAGCCTTCGGGTGTTATCTTGCGAATCCGGTTGTTGCCATAATCGGCGACATACACATTGCCCGCCGCGTCCACCGCCACGCCAATGGGATAGCTAAACTGCGCCGATGTGCCAGCGCCATCCCTGAAGCCCTCTGTGCTACCGGCGAGGGTGCTCACCAAGCCTTCGGGTGTGACCTTGCGAATCAGGTGGTTGTTTAGATCGGCCACGTACACATTGCCCGCCGCATCCACCTCCACGCTAGAGGGCTTATCAAACTGTGCCGATCTGCCCGAGCCATCCCTGAAGCCCTCTGTGCTGCCGGCGAGGGTGCTCACCAAGCCTTCGGGTGTGATCTTCCGAATCCGATTATTGAAATAATCGGCGACATACACATTGCCCGCCGCGTCCACCTCCACGCCAATGGGATATCTAAACTGCGCCGATGTGCCAGCGCCATCCCTGAAGCCCTCTGTACTACCGGCGAGGGTGCTCACCAAGCCCTCGGCTGTGATCTTGCGAATCAGGTGGTTATCTCCATCGGCGACATACACATTGCCCTCCGCATCCACCGCCACGCCAGAGGGAAAGTTAAACTGCGCCGATGTGCCCGAGCCATCCCTGAAACCCTCTGCGCTGCCGGCGAGGGTGCTCACCTCCCAGGATTTGGCCGGGGAACCGCCAGAGGTCGGGCTCGAGATCAATGCCCCGACGATCAAAAGGATGAGAGCTCCCGCGAATTTCTTCATTATAACCTCCCATGCATTCCTCACTTGTTCGATGGCGCTTCCCAGCACACAAGCATTCTAAGTGCGCATTATATCCCATATCTAGAGGGCACGTCAGGTTATTGTAAGCGATTGCTGTGATTCCTTATCAAGCTCTTTGGATTCTCTTCAAAGCCGAGTCCCAACGGCTCATCAACAGAGGCGCTTGTGTCGCGAGCCAAATCCGACGATATAGTGGACTCTCAGCCGCTCCAGCCACGTTGAGGACGGCATCCCGGCGGAAGCCTGAATCTCCCCGGAAAATGATTCCGGTACTCGGAAATCGGGTTCGTATGCCGGTTCTAAGAAGGGCGCGGGGCCGATTCGCGCAGCGGGGCCTCCGCGATGCTAACCTTGGATACGCTCCAGTCCCACCCTGGCCTCTTCGAGTGAGGGAAGCAATTCCAGAGCCCGGCTATAAGCCTGGGCCGCCCCCACCGTATCTTGAATCTGTTCTTTGGCATATCCAAGCCGAGCCCACCACCTGGCAACCTGAGGACTGTAGTAGAGGGCCGTCGAAAAAGCTATATCGGCCCGATTGAACTCAGCGAGACGAAGGAACAATTCCCCCATGAAGTAATAAACCACATTGATTCGGTTCCCCGCCGAATTCAAGGACACATACTCCTCGAAAAGAACGAGCGACTCAAGGTTTCGCCCCAGATAAAAAAGTGCCTCCGCCTCAATTTCGATTATCCTGGGATCGCCACGAACCTCGTTTCGCGCCTCCCTCGCGTAGTTCAGGGCGTTTTGATACTCGCTCATTCGAATATAGGACCATCCAAGAACCGTGTAGGCATCCATCCTGCGCCTGAACTCATCCGCGCCATATCGCTCCAGTTCCTCCAGGCAAACCTCCACCGCCTCGGTATATCTGCCCTCGTTATAAAGCGCCAATGCATCCTGCTTCTGCTGCCCGTGAAGGGATCCGGCAAGGCCAATAAGGCAGAGGGCGATTCCCCTCCAGTTCATATGCGTGGATTTCATTTTTCGTCTTCCCGGTTCATATGACTCACGCCGTCGAAGCGGCAGCCGGTATCCATCACTATCTTCGGCGCGGTAATATCTCCAAGCACCTCGGCATCGCCCTGCAGTTCCACCCTCGAACTTGCTTTGATGCTGCCTCTCACCCTGCCCCGCACATAAACCGAAGCCGCCTCAATTTCCGCTTCGACATCGGCTCGCGGGCCTATGTAAAGATCGCCGCTGGCTCTGATCTTGCCATTGAAACGCCCCTTGATCATCAATTCCTTGGTGAACGAGGCCTCCCCCTCGAAGCTCAAATCCTCGGCAAGAATTGTATCCAGCCTGCTCTCATTGACATGTTTCTCGTGTATCTCGGCCATTAGATGTCCTCCGGAAGTTCAATGGATTTAAATTTCTCAAGCATCAAGTTAATCGCGATCTGAAGCCTGTCTCTCATCGCCGCAGTGTGTGGATTGAAGCGCTGCAAATCGACAAATAAATCCCAAGGATCGTTGCAGGTTTGTCGTACAATGTCCAGAAGTCCCTTATAAGCGGCCGTTCCTATCGTACTTGGATTCAAATCCAACTCACCTAGTACCCTGCCTATGAAATGCGTTATTCCTTGCGAGAAAGCCACTTCTTCATCGTGCCGCTTGGGGCTCATATCTATCACCCTCAAACCCATGGCTTCGAAATTGGCGTGCCAGAGACGAGCAGCGTTCTCATCAACCCGCAGGGGTGAGAATACCATCGGCAGTCCCGCGATACCGCCCACCCCGGAGTCCGGGCCAAACATCGGATGCGTGGCGAGTATTTTAATCTCCGGGGGAAGCAGCCTGAGCATCAGATTTGCCGGGTATACCTTCACCGAGCAGGTATCCATAACGAGCGTACCCGGCGCCAGGCGTTTGGCAATTTTTTCAAGTACCTCTTCCATTGCGGAAATTTTCACACAAAGCATCACTGTAGGAGCCGCCAGACACTCGTTTTCCGAAACCCGGCAAACTCCGGGGGGTGTAGGCCTGCCCTCATTTCGCGACCACCCGAGCACGGTGTGGAAGTTCGCAAGCTGTGAGGCCCAAAACTCCCCAAATCGACCTAGTCCATAAACGCCTATTTCCATACTGCGGGTCAATCATAGCATCCACGGCAGTCTATGGAAAAGCGACAGACCCAGACAGGGGGCGGATTATCTCCAGCTCGTTTTGAGCCTGTACTCCATCCCGAAATGGACGGCGGCACAGCCGGCGGAACCTGATGAAGCAGCCGCGTATCAAGCCCGGCCCTCTTCATTAAGAATGTCTTATTCTGATTCCTGCCAACCGCATCGCCACCCCCCTCCCCTAGTCGCGTCAAGTGCGATATAATGGAGGAAAATGGGAGCCGCGTATGACTTTCACCGAGAAGATCAGCGAAAAGGCGCGCGGGCTGTCTAGAAGCCTGGTGCTGCCGGAATCCACAGAACTCCGCATCTTGAAAGCCGCGAGAACTGTTGTCGACGAAAAAATCGCCAGGGAAGTCATTCTGGTGGGCAGGCCGGAGAGTATTGCACAGGCTGCTGAAAAAGCCGGGGTGAAGCTCCACGGAATGAGGATTGTGCGGCCTAGGGAGTCACCGGAGTTTGATGCCTATGCTGAGCAGTACTACCAGCTAAGGGCGCACAAGGGAATGAGACTGGACGAGGCCCGTGAAAAGATTGTCGAACCATTACACTGGGGCATGATGATGGTGAGGCGGGATGACGCTGATGCCATCGTAGCCGGCGCGGAGAACGCTACCGCCAAGGTGCTGATTGCGGGCTTCACCATCATCAGAACGGCTCCGGAGGTGAAATCGGCATCTTCCTGCCTTGTCATGGACTTCCCGGACAAGAAATGGGGCCACGACGGCCTGATGATTTTCGCAGACTGCGCCACCATACCCAATCCGAGTCCTGAGCAATTGGCCGAAATAACCCTGGCTTCGGCAAAATCCTGCAGAACCTACCTGGATGTCGATCCTGTAATCGCAATGCTTTCATTCTCCACGAAGGGCTCAGCTTCCCATCAACTAGTCGACAGGGTGCTGCGAGCGCTGAGAATAGTCAGAGAACGGGAACCTGATCTTGAGGTAGATGGCGAAATGCAGGTTGACGCCGCGATCGATATGGCCACGGCGCGAAAAAAAGCTCCATCGTCCACGGTTGCCGGCCGGGCGAACACCTTCATATTTCCGGACCTGCAAGCCGGCAACATTGGTTACAAGATCGCTCAAAGGTTCGCAGGCGCCGGCGCGTATGGTCCCTTTCTCCAGGGTTTCGCGAAACCGATTAGCGATTTATCGCGCGGCGCATCGGTTGGCGACATAGTGAACACCTGCGCGGCGACTTTGACTCAATGAACGTTGCTGTTGTTGGCTACGGGCGCATGGGCCGGGAAGTCGAATCCGTCCTCCTGGAACGAGGGCATGGAGTGGAAATTCGAATCGACACCCGAGGCAATGGCGATACCGAAATCCTAAGCAGGGAAACTCTCTCCGGCGCGAATGGCATCATCGAGTTTGCGCTTGCGCCGGACATACTCAAACGAATCAGAGTATATGCCGAATCCGGTATTCCGGTGGTAATAGGCACCACCGGTTGGGACAATCAGAGCCAGGCGGCAAAGAACGCATATCGAGATGCGAGGGGTCCACTACTGCGGGGAAGCAACTTCTCCTTGGGCGCGCATGTTTTCTTCCGACTTTGCCACCAGGCGGCCACGCTCATCAACAATGTCGAGGAGTACGATGCCGCGCTGATTGAATATCATCACAGCGAAAAGGCCGATCACCCATCGGGAACGGCCCTGCACGCCGCCGGCAAGGTTCTCTCCCGGCTCGAAAGGAAAACTCACCTGCTCACGGAGCTTCCCGCGGATACCCCGATTCCACAGGATGCGCTCCAAGTGACATCGGTGCGCATCGGTTCCACCCCGGGAATACACGAGATGAGGATGGACTCACCAGCAGATTTCATTACAATCTCACATCAGGCACGCAGCCGCGGCGGCCTCGCCCTCGGAGCGGTCCGCGCCCTGGAATGGCTTGAGGGCAGAAACGGCTGGTTCGAGGTTGAGGCATACATCAATGCCCTACTGGAAGGAGGCAAGCAATGATTTCCGGAGTTCTAACGGCCCTGGTCACTCCCTTTGACAACGATGGCAAACTGGACATGAGAGCCCTGGACCGCATCGTCGATTTTCAAATGGAACACGGCGTGGATGCTCTTGTGCCCGTGGGCACCACGGGAGAAAGTCCCACGGTCAGTCACGAGGAGAACATGGAAATCGTCGAGCGCGTTATACAGCGCGCCGGAGGCCGAATTCCGGTAATCGCGGGCACCGGCTCCAACAGCACGGAAGAAGCGATCAAAATGACCAAGATAGCAAGGACTCTGGGAGCCTATGCGAGCCTCCAAGTGGCCCCCTATTATAACAAGCCCACCCAGGAAGGCCTCTACCGTCACTTCACTTCCATCGCGGACAGCGTCGAACTGCCCATGATTATCTACAACATAGCCGGTCGTACCTCGGTAAATATCGAAACCCCGACTTTGATGCGCATTGCCAGGCATCCAAACGCCATCGCCGTAAAGGAGGCTTCGGGGAATCTATCCCAAATGATGGATGTAATCAGCTCCAAAGCCAAGGATTTCACGGTGCTCGCCGGCGACGACGCCATTGCCCTGCCACTTACGCTGCTCGGCGGTTCCGGGGTAATCTCGGTGGCTTCAAACATAGTTCCGCGCTACATGTGTCAGATGATAGGCGCCGCGCGCAAGGGCAATCTTGAGGAGGCGCGAACCATGCACTATGAGTTACTACCTCTCTTCAAGGGGCTGTTTCTTGAAACCAACCCCATACCCGTAAAGGCCTGCCTGGCCCAAATGGGCCTGATAAAACCGGTGTGGCGCCTCCCCCTCTGTCCCCCAAGAAACGAAACCGCCGAAAAACTGAAAGACATTCTTAAGAGACAGGGTTTGTTATAGCCCTATAGGGAAGCCAACCTTAAATATCACTCCCCCAAGATAGTAATCAGATACCGGGGGCAGGTGTTTTCAAAGTGGAATGCGGCAAGGGAAGGCTGGCCTTAGGGAGCGTGGATGCTTATGGAGCGGTATCACTGACGCCAGGCTGCTGTAAATCGAATTTCAACCCTCCGCGAGGGCGCTCAACTCCCGTTTCCGATGCGAAGGCCCCCGCATGGTTAACCCAGATAGCTCACAACTATCGCGGCCAATAGGGTATCATTCTTACATCGTATAGACAAATGCGGGCTCTTATGAGTATATTCCCTCCTCGAAACAAGAAATTTAAAATTTCCACCTATGAAACAATTAGGTAGACATGGTATCATGGTCTGTCAAGGAGGGATATTGGCTGCTAAAGAAATGCGAATTAATGGAAAGATCCGCGAGCGAGAGATCCGGCTGATCGACCAGAACGGCAACCAAGCCGGGATAATCGCGACCATTGAGGCGATTGATATGGCGAGGGACTTGGGTTTGGATCTGGTTGAGGTATCTCCCCATGCCCGCCCACCGGTTTGCAAGCTGCTCAACTACGGCAAATACAAGTATGAGCTTGAGAAAAAATCCAGGGAACAGAAGAAAAATTCCAGCCAGGTTCGCCTGAAGGAAGTGCGGATGCAGCCAAAAATCGAACAGCATGATATGAATTTCAAAGCAAGACATGTGCAGGAGTTTTTGGAACAGGGAAACAAGGTTAAGGTGACTGTCAGATTCCGCGGCAGGGAGTTTGCTCACACCGAGCTTGGCAAGGCGAAACTGGATAAAATACTGGAACACCTTGGCGGAGACAGTTACAAAGTGGATAATCCCCCCAAGATGGAGGGGAGGTTCATGTCCATGTTGCTCTCACCAAAGTCAAAGGCGTGAAGGAGAACGGGATGCCAATATGCCAAAGATGAAGACAAGGAAGAGCGCGAACAGAAGATTCAAGAGAACCGCGAGCGGCAAGTTCAAATACAAGAGTCAGGGTACCAGGCACATCCTCACCAAGAAATCACCCAAAAGGAAGAGGAAGCTTCGCCATCGAGTGGTGCTTAGCAACACCGAGGCGCCTCGATTGAGGCGGATGCTGCCATACGCGAGGGCTGATTGAAATGCCTAAAGCCGTGGATGGTACAAGACGAAAAAACCGCCGAAAAAAAATATTGAGCCGCGCGAAGGGATATTGGGGCCGGCGCAGTAAGCTCACCCGAGTCGCCAAGGACGCGGTGCGGAAAGCCGGACAATATGCCTATCGGGATCGCAGAATCAGAAAGCGGGTCTTTCGCCAATTGTGGATTGCCCGTATTTCCGCCGCAACCCGGGCGGAGGGACTAAGTTACTCCCGCTTCGTCAATGGTTTGAGCAAATCGAAGGTGGAAATCAATAGAAAGGCCCTCTCAAACATGGCTGTTGAGGATCCAGCATCCTTCAAGGCCCTGCTTGACACCGCGAAGAAGGGCCTGGAGATTCAGTGTTGACAATCTTGACATACCCCGGGAGGGTGAAAACCAGGAGGCCTTGAGTGATCAGTCTTGCACAGGTGAGAGACCTTGAACTGCGAGTGGGTAAGATGGTGGACGCCTTGAGGGTTCAAAGCGCCGAAAATGCCAGTTTGAGGCAGCGTGTCAGTGAGCTTGAGGCAGAGCTGGACGAGCTTGGAAATGAGATATCGACTCAGAAGGCCGATGAGGAACAGATAGAAGCCGGGCTTCGGGGTGTTTTTGATATGCTCGATCGGATAGACGCGCCAAATGGGGCTGGTGACGGCGGCGAGGCGCAGTCCGAAAATGAAACGGGCTCCGGCGCGAATGAAATCAACCCCGATACAGAGCCCGAAGATCCCGACCACGAGATCCGAGCCGGCGGCGAAGATTCATCCATTGCCGCTGGAGAATCGGACGCGACACCCATTCCCAACGATGAGATTCACCATCCAGACAAATCCGGGAATACTGACTCCGGCGCCGCTCATGCCGACGATGATCGCCCTCAGAACGAATTCGATATCTTCTGATGCCTGGAGAGAGCCGACTCAGCATAGATGTACTGGGCACATCGTTTGCCGTTCGAGCCGACGAAGACGAGGCGTATCTGAAACGCATATTGTGGTATTTCGAGCACAAAGTGGAGGAAACCAAACGGCGCATTCGCATCTCGGACCCCATGAAAATCTCCATCCTGACAAGTTTCTACATAATAGATGAGCTGCTAAGGGAAAAGAACTGGGATGGGAGGAAGACCGCGCTGCCCGAAGAATCCGAAGAAATGGAACGCATCGCCCTCAAAATGATAGCTGAAATAGACGAAGCCATCGGCGAATTAAAATAGCTTTACGCAAGGCCGACTGTTTCGCAGCTCGTTTTGGCTTAGTGGACCAAGTTTTCTGGATCCACGTTGAGGTTGATGCGTTTTAGGAAGAGCGATTCAATTGACTCTGTAGGCCCCGAGTCTTAAAGTCGGATATACATGGCGTTTGTCACCAACCAGCAGCTGGACACGTATTACGATAAGTACAAGAAAATAGACGTCACTTTTACCAAGGATGTCACCAAGTCTCTGCGTATGGTGCAGAATCAAATCCATCTCAAGTACAAAGGTGGTCAGAGATCCTGCGTTATCTACTCCTCGTCCCTATGTGGATCCAAAATAATAATCGTTCTATCAAATAAACTATTGATGAAACTGCAAACAATGAAACTGGTCTACCTGCGATACTGCTTTCAGAAGGAGGATGCCAACGATATAATCAGTTTCATCGTTCAGAGCCGGATAGTCGGTTTCACGCAGTATGGAAACAACGAAGAAGTCTACTTCGCGCAATTGGAATACATTCACCGGCCACCGGATGCCTTGATTGAGATTCTTGGCGCCATGCTGGACGCCAATGTCAACTCCAAGCGTCGTAAGGAAGAGAGGATTATCATTGATACGAACAACATGCGTCGACTCAACTTGGTATCCAACACTCACGCGGTCCGAATCGACAACGTGTCAAGAAATGGCCTGCTACGAGACATCTCGTTCTCCGGACTCAAAATCATAATACTTGGCGATCCAATACCACCAATCGGGAAAAAGGTGACGGTTCAGCTTAGTCAAACTTTTGGCAGGAATATTGAACTGACCGGCGAAATAATTCGCCATGAAATCGTCGAAAATCACAATAAGCTTGTGGCGATCGCACTGCGCTTCGAGCCGGAAAATACACCTCTTGAATACAGAATACTTGTTAACGACTGTTTGAAACACTCAGGCGTGGCGCGTATTACTTCCCCGGACGAGGTGGGGAACGAAGTCTTCGAGCCCTTCATATCCAGAATAACCAAGGCCATCGGTGGAATTTCATGCTCTCCAATCCGAGGCATGGCAGATAAATGGTGTTTCTTCACACCATAGTTCAAATTCATTAAAGTTCATACTTTGGAATCCGACTAATCGACGAAATTCGATATCACTTTAGAAATTTCGAAGTTTTCCTCAAGTTTTGGAAGATTAGACACCGATTATTGGGCCGTAAGGTAATTTCTAAAGTTCGGACGAATTTTGCCGATAGAGCTTGATTTTCGTCTGAAACCAAAGAAGAAACCCTGACCAAACGGGCACGGATGCCCGCAGTTTATCAATTCACGGAGGATCAGATGATCATTAACCACAACATGAGCGCCCTGAACGCTCAACGAAACCTGAAGGTAGCCAATGGGGATACCATCAAGGCCATGGAGAAACTCTCCAGCGGCCTTCGAATTTCACGAGCCGGAGACGATGCATCGGGGTTGGCGGTTTCCGAAAAGATGCGGGCTCAGATTCGGGGCTTGCAGCAGGCAAGTAGAAATGCCGCGGATGGTGTTTCGTTTATCCAGACCACGGAGGGTTACTTGCAGGAGTCCTCGGATGTGTTAATCCGAATTAGGGAGTTGGCTATTCAAGCGGCTAACGGCATCTATTCCGCGGAGGACAGAATGCAGATTCAGGTAGAAGTGTCACAGCTGATAGATGAGGTTGACCGCATCGCATCCCATGCCCAATTTAACGGTATGAACATGCTCACCGGTCGCTTCGCCAACTTCACAGGACTTAACGCGCCCACGGCTTCAATGTGGCTCCATATCGGAGCGAACATGGATCAGAGGGAGCAGGTGTATATTGGAACAATGACAGCCACCGCCCTGGGTTTGCGACAGTTCGGCAACGGCGCTTTCATTTCCATTAGCACTCCCGACCAGGCCAATCGAAACATAGGCGTGTTGGATGAGGCCCTGAAACGAGTGAATAAACAGCGCGCCGACTTGGGCGCCTATCAAAATCGTCTGGAAATGGCCATTAAGGGAATCGACGTAGGCGCCGAGAATCTTCAGGCCTCTGAAAGCAGAATAAGAGATCTGAATATGGCTGCCGGCATGGTTGATTACACGCGAAGTCAGATACTGACGCAGGCCGGCACTGCCATGCTCGCTCAGGCGAACGTGAGAGGGCAGAGCGTATTGCAGCTACTTCAGTAAGATAAAAATAAAAAAACAGCTTGCCGGGAGCCCGAGTGGGTACTATAATCAGCTTGTGGGTTTCTTCGGCCGGCTGGAGCTTGACTGAAGCCCGATGTCGATCTTTGAAAAAACCTCTTCTTAAGAGCATGCCACGGGCGAGTGTGCCATTCTCGTTTAGGGCGGGAATGGTTCCTCGTTCCAGTAGAGTCGGCCTGGAGTGACGCGCTTGGCTCCTATTCGGCGATAATCCGTGGTTCTGAGGAAAATTTGAGGAGCATGGATGCTCCCGATATCCAACTCAAGGAGAGAACATGATTATAAATCACAACATGAGCGCCATAAATGCGAATCGACAGCTTGGCGTAGTGAATCAGCAGGCCATGAAATCGATGGAGAAGTTGGCAAGTGGTCTTCGGATCAATCGAGCCGGCGATGATGCGTCGGGGCTGGCGGTCAGTGAGAAGATGCGCAGTCAGATCCGTGGTTTGAATCAGGCAGTGCGGAACATTGAAGACGGCGTGTCTTTCATACAGACCACCGAAGGCTATTTGCAGGAGTCCCAGGACATACTGCACAGGCTCAGGGAACTGTCAGTTCAAGCCGCGAATGGCATCTATTCCAATGAGGACAGAATGCAGATTCAGGTGGAGGTTTCCCAACTTGTCGACGAGGTGAATCGTATAGCCTCCCATGCACAGTTCAATGGCATGAATGTACTTACCGGCCGATTCGCAGAGGGTTCCATCACGGGCGAAGTTATGCAGCTTCAGGTTGGGGCCAACATGGACCAGAGTGAGAGAATTCAGATCGGGACTATGACTGCCTTGGCCCTGGGCCTCGAAAGCAGCCAAAATCCTGGTACCTTTGTGACTATTTCATCCGTGCAGGAGGCGAACCGTACCATCGGAATCGTGGATAACGCACTGAAAATAGTTAACAAACAAAGGGCCGATCTCGGCGCTTATCAGAATCGGTTTGAGATGGCCGCCAAGGGTGTGGCTATTGCCGCCGAGAATCTTCAAGCAGCCGAATCCCAGATTAGAGATGCGGACATGGCGTCACAGATTGTCGATTATACGAAGAACTCGATTCTGACGCAGGCTAGTACTTCGATGCTTGCGCAAGCCAATCTGCGAACACAGTCTGTACTTCAATTGTTGGGATAGTTTGACGGTGGAAGAGATTTCTGGATGTCATCTTTTCTACCGGGGGATCCGGGGGGTACGCGTCGCTCCCCGTGATTTCCTTAATTATTGGATGTAACGGAGGACTGCATGGATGTAGCACGCCTCGCAAACACAGGTACCGCCAGGAATATGGAAGTTCCAAGAGTTGGAACAAACTCAACGGGGAGGCCGGCCGCTACCAGGAAGCGGGAAGCTCCCATTCCCAGCATGGATAAGGAGCAGCTCAAGGCCGCGCTCGATAAGTTAATCCGAAATACTCGTTTTCAATACATCTTGAAGGGCGAGCTCTCCTACTTGGCAGTTAGAATCATTGACAGGGATACCGATAAAGTTATCAGGGAGATTCCGTCGCGAGAATTGCAGAAAATCCACGAAAATGTTGAACGGGCCTTGGGAATTTTGTTCGACGAGTTAATTTGAGCAAGATGGCGGAATTTTTGGTTTTCTGAACTTGGGCTGCGCCGTGGCTTGTCGCCGTTGACGCTTGGCCCATTTTTCCGGCCGCATAATGGCTGGTGGGGGTTCCAACGTGGCCGAAATCAACATTCCCGGCATCTCATCCAAGTATAACACCACAGGTTTAGTGGAAGATCTCGTTGCGGCTGAACGGATTAAGCTCGACAGAATGGAGGAAGCCCTAGCGAGACTCGAAAAAGACAAGACAGTCTGGCGTCAGTTCAATCGTGAGCTTGGCAACCTCCAACGCATCGCGAAGAGTCTATATGGTTTCGAAAATCCATTTTCCGACAAGTTGGCAAGCAGCTCGGACGAACGAATTCTGTCGGCGCTTGCTGGTAGAAATACGCCTATAGACAGTTATTCCATGACAATCAAACAAATCGCCGCCTCCGATCGCTTCATATCGCCTTCGCTCAATGAGGCTTTCCGTGTTGATGCAGGTGATTACACGTTTAGAGTTGGCGGCGAATCTCTAACCCTTCAGTACCGGGGCGGTACGCTGGAGGATTTTTCGCGTCGCCTAACAGACGAGGGAGAGGGGCTGGTCAGGGCGGCGACTGTTCAGGATTCCCCTGATACACGGGTTATGATAATTGAAGCCATACCTACCGGAGCCGAAAATAAGCTGGTATTCGAAGAGGATGCAGCGAACCTGGCTTTGAAAACCGGAATGATGCAGACAAAACACGCGGAAACATGGGAAGTGTCGCTCGAAAGCGTATTCGAAAACCTGGAGAATGATGCGGCTTCAGATCGGCTGGCGCTCTCGGATAAGGGTATGATAGTCGGTCCCAATACCACCGCGCGTCTACCCTTCGAGGAGGAAATAGGAATAGAACCGGGCCTGGTGTTGGAGTACAGGTATCGGGTCATAGGGCCTGATGAAAGGGGCGCTGCGGAAGCTCCGGCTCCACCATGGGATACCGTGACGGGGGATGAGTCTCGGAAAGCCGTTCCGAACCCCGAAGCGGCCAATGGAGATTCCGGCGCAGAACAAAGGGTTGAGGGTGGAATAGCACTGAGCGCGGAGAGCGGCTCCGGAGTCTTCAGCCTTCCACCCCTTGATTTTGACGGGAACTTAGACGAAGGGCTTGTCAGAGTGGAGGCCTCCAGTTTACCCGATAATATCAGAACCATAGTGCTGGATAACGGCTATGTCGATAGATCAGTGGAAATAGCGGGCATTCGCATTTACAATCCAAAGCTTCCGGGAAGACTTGAGCCCGCGAATCCGAGCAGCCGGGCTGGAGATGCGATAATTGAGTTTATGGGCATCGAAATCCAACGTCCCGGCAACTCCATCGAAGATCTAATCGATGGAGTGACGCTCAACATCAAACGTCCCTCGTCTGAGCCGGTTGAATTATCCATCATACCGGATGTGGAAACCGCGAAAGAGAGCATTATCAGGTTTGTATTCAATTACAACCAACTGATAACGCGCATATTGATTCTGACAAACGACGATCAAGGAATAATTGACGAGCTGGAGTACCTAGACGATGACGAACGAGGGGCCCTGGAAAGTCAACTGGGATATATGCGGGGAGAAAACACTCTGACTCAAGTCAAGAATCAGCTTCAGAACATTGTCTCCAACCCCTATCCCACCAGCGCGGAAGCCGATCTTTCATTGCTTGCCCATATTGGTATTTCAAGCAATGCCGCATCCGGAAACACGAGCGTAGTCAATTTTTCAAAACTCAGGGGCTACCTCGAGATAGATGAGGAGAAGTTGGAGAGGGCTTTGGAAGCGAATATCGATGCAATTAAGGAACTCTTCGGAAAGGATACGAGCGGTGATTCAATAATCGACAATGGTGTCGCGAGAGCCATCGACGGCTATCTCACCCCTTACGTACGCAGGGGTGGCTTCGTCAGCAACCGGATAGCGGGAATTGATGGCCGGATTGATAATACCGAAGAGGATATTTCCAACTACGAGCAATATCTTGAAGACTACGAGGCGGACTTAAGACGTCAGTATGGAAACATGGAAGCAATCTTGAATCAACTGGAAAACAACTCAAGGGAACTTGAAAACTTTGCCCCCCGGCAAGGCGATGAACGCTAGATAAGGAATCAGAAAACCACATGACAATAACCATCAACGGCGATGATATCGATTTCACTTTGGAAAACGAGAAAACAATCGGAGATGTGCTTGCTGAACTGAAAAGATGGCTTGGCGGCACCGGCATGCTGGTAGGCGACATTGAAATTGACAATCGGAAAATGACGTTTGACGAGAAGGACTTATTCGAAAAACCAGTCAAGGAGGTGGAACGGCTATCGATTGAAGCGCTCAGTGTCCGGGAAAGCAAGATGAGACAATTGGAAACCGCGAGAGATTTCTTTGCTCTGCTGAGAGATGCCGCCGAAGCGGGTGATGGCGACATGATCTCGAAACTGGAAACAAGCTACCAGGATATTATAAAAATCCTTCCTCAGATGCTAGGCGAAGGGCCAAACTCTTCCATCATATCCGGACTGGGAAAAACTCTGGAACAAGAACCTCAGAAATTGATTTCAAGTACGACAGACATGCTTGCGATACTGGATGGTCGATTGAAGGAAGTGGCCGATCCAATCGGAGAGGCAAGATCAGCGGCAGCTACGCTGGCTGAACTTGCAGGCAGTCTTGATGATGTCGCGGTAAGCCTTCAGACAGGGAAGGATAAGCAGGCCATGACTGCGATCGCCGAGCTCTGCGAAATTCTCCAGAAATTCGTCAGATGTTTGACTTGGAGCTCCGGAGCTGTCAGGAAGAATGCCATCGCGGATGACATGAATAAGATCTTCTCCGAACTCGAGAAGGCTCTAATAGCCAACGATACGGTGCTAATCGGGGATTTACTGGAGTATGAATTCAGGCCGCGGCTCACAGAACTGCCAAATAGAATGAATTCCGACGTGAAACCGATCTGATAATGCAACTGGCTCCGAACCACTTTTACCAGGATGCTTTCGTTTTGAAAGCGGCGATAGCGATAGGGTTGATAGCTCTCACGGTAATCATCGCGATAATTCGTTACTACACCCCTAACGCCGGCGCCAATAAAATCAGTAGAAGGGCTTTTCGCCGCAGGGCAATCGCGACTGGGCTGTCAAAGAACCAAACTCGTCTGCTGGAGGGCTTCATGGGGAAGGTTCGGCAGCCGGCAAATCTATTGGCAAACACCGGAGAGCTAAACAGGGTTCTCGCTGAAGCCCTAAGGAATTGCTCTGAATCCGGGAATCCTATGGTGAGTAACAGGCATCTGGAGATTTACAGGATTAAACAACGCATCGACAAAGTATTTATGGATGGAGGCAACATGACCTCTTCCAGACAGCTCCGGGTAAATCAGAAAATAACCTTTCAACAGGCAAATGGTGAACGTTTCGCATCGTGGATTACCGCGAATCTCAAGGAATTCTATTGCGCCGGAATTCCGAAAAACCTTGACGACAAACTGACAGGGTGGCGCAAAGGAAGCAAAACCAGATTGTTCATTCTGAACATTGATGGAGAGGAGATCGTTTTCAAATCCAAGGTGCTTGGATACACGAACATCATGGCAGCACCCAGTGTGATACTTGGGCACACGGTAAGAGAAAAACAATCATCAATACGGGAACACCGTAGACGCGCGATTAGCGGCCGCATGATTATATATCCTGTCCATGTCGTTGAGAGAGGACAAGGAAGGAAACTGGTTAAGCGAATGTTTGTTGCCAATAATCCGGGCCTGAGAGGAGATCTAATCGACCTCTCGCCCGGAGGCTGCTCTATTTCATCACGCAGTCCCCTCAATCTGGAGAAGCTGGTGAAGCTGATTCTCGAGCATAGGACCGGGGAAAGTGTTGCTGTTTTCGGGAAGGTTGTGAATACTCGCGTGATTGATCGAGCCAAAAACATCATCCATGTGATGTTCACCAAGGCAAGCGTAGAGGATATGAACTTGATTAACGCCTATGTATACGAACTTGGCTAAATTCGACTCCGAATTCTCTGAAACACCGTTCATCCGCGAATTACCGCCAAATCCTCGCTCAAGGTTCGATTCCGGCTTGATATGAACAGGGATGGTCAATCGACAACGCGAAGCGCCTTGCAGACTCGGGGGCTTGGCAGGGCGCTTGGGAAGACTCTTGGCCCTGGCGATGTTGTGGCGATTACCGGTCCACTTGGTGTGGGGAAAACCGTCTTCGCTCAGGGGATAGCCGACTCCCTTGACATCGACGATAACGTAAGCAGCCCCACATTCACGATTATAAATGAGTACTCCGGCAAGTTGCCGCTCTATCACCTGGATCTTTATCGGCTGGGCTCTCCGGATGAATTCGTTTGGCTGGGCCTTGAGGAAGTGCTAAATGGCGTGGGAGTAAGCATAATCGAGTGGGGTGAGCGAGCGGAAAAAGAGCTGCCGGAACGAACTTTGAGAGTGGCAATGGAATTCACCGGCGGCGATCGGCGAAGCGTTACCATAAGCGGGATTGGAGGCCGGGGATGAACATACTCGCCATGGAAACATCGGGGCCTGTTCTAACGGTTGCCCTAGGCGGCGAAGGACGCCGCATCGAACTGATTGTCAGCAATGGGTTCAATCACGCACAATCACTGATGCCGGCGGTCACATCGATATTTGAGCAGTCCGGAATCAAGCCTGAGGACTTGGATCTTGTCGCCTGCTCCGCCGGGCCGGGCTCCTTTACGGGTTTGCGAATTGGCATGGCGGCGGCGAAAGGAATTGCCAGGGGGGCGGCATGTCATTTGAAAGCGGTGTCCACTCTCATCTTATTGGCGGCCGGGCGGGAAAACTGGCCCGGAATTGTGGTGCCGATAATTGATGCCAGAAAGAAGCGCGTCTACACGGCCGCGTTCCAGAACGGAAGACGGATCAAAGCTGACCAGGATATCGCTCTGGATAAGTTTCTTGACTCCCTGGCGGGGAAATCCGCGATTCTGGCCACTGGTCCCAACGCCGAAATCGCGGAGGGCTATGAACGTGTTACAATCGACCGACTCGGCGACTATGGCAGGGGGTCCGCCATGATCGACGCGGCAAGAAGCGCCTATGAGAAGGACGGCCCCGATTCCCTGGACATAGGGCCGATATACCTTAGGGCAAGTGAGGCCGAGATTGTTTCGGCGTCAAGCCGTGCCGCCTCGTTGAGAAAAAGCTCCGGCGCGGGAAGGGAACGGCAGGAGCAATGATATTCAAGGATATTTACTTGTTTTTCGGAAGCTTGAGGATTGGAAGTTCCACTGGCGCGGCAGCGGCGGCCCGATTCTCGGCTTGAATTGCCTGAAATACCTCGTTTCGATAAACTCTCACGTTTTTCGGCGCCTTTATTCCCAGTTTAACTTGATCGCCCCTGATATCGACGACGGAAATTTCGATGCCATCGTCAATGATTACGCTCTCGTCCTTTCTCCTTGAGAGTATCAGCATACCCGATGCTCGTTTGATTTCATCCCTTCGATGATACTGTGTTGCACATTCCACTCATTGTCGCGGGTGATGCACTGCCGTCCTCTCCGAATTTCCCTGTTAATAATCAGCGGACCTTGCAGATTGGCCGTCATCTCCCGGCTATCCGCGGGAATAGTAACGATGGCGAATTGCAGCAATCTCTCATCCTCGGGTCCAGTCAGTTTCAGAGCTTCATAATCCTGAGGATCGATATCGGCTTTGTAATCAGGGCGAACGATAAGCGGGTCAATTAGAACAAACGCGGTGTCCCTGACGGTAAGGGACTGAAGCCAGTAAAAAGGTTTTTGACGTGCATCCAGAAGAGCGTAGTCGCACAATCCCTCAAAGCCATAGAGACCCTGGGGGAATTCTATTTTCTGCCTTTCGTCCACCTCAAGGAGGCCATAGGCCTTAGTGTCAATTTTCACTCTCGAGCTCACTTCAGAAAATCCATCAACGTTGGCCGGAGGATGCGTCCGGCAATCTGATAAGCGGCTTTCTGGGTATATTCAAGCATGCTCATCTCGGTAATTGCCTCGGTTAAATCTGTATCGGCCAGCCTCGATTTCCAGTCGCTAAGCGCCAGGGATTCTTCGGCCAAGCGGCTCATGGCGAATTCCAGGCGTTCGCTCTTCGCCCCGAGATCGGCCAGATTGCGAAGCAGCGAATTGAGGCCCTTGTCGATACCGCCAAGCACAAGTCCCCCCACCCGCTCCTGGTCTCCATCGAGAAGGGCGTCCCTCAGGGCCAGTCCCTGATCGAAAATGCTGCCGCCCGCGACTACCGTGTCGGGATGCCAGTTCATCGGAGGGTTTGTTCCGCCTCTGTCGGTAAGGAGCCCCATGTCGATCAGCGCCCTGCCCTCCACAGGTTCAAGCCATATCTGATGAGGAACGGTTGTTTCCAGATTCAACGAGCCGGTTACAGGATCAATGGAGGCCTTGATCGGCGCTCCCGAGTCGTTTATTTTCCTGACGACGGTGTTGATATTGTCTCCAGGTTCCAGAACTAGCTCTTTACCGTCGATAATGAATCTGTTTCGCTCGCTCACTATGAAACCTTCGGTGTCGTTCGCACCAAAAATCTGCTGGGCTTCGGCCCAGAAGATTTCGTTCCCCCTGAGATTGGATTCCACTGTCTGTCCATCGGTGATTTCCACGCGACTTCGATTGATACCTCCCTCGTAGGCTATATTGATAATCGAGGGGCCTGTCATGCCTGCCACGCGCCCGATGTCAATCAGAAAGGGGGGGGTGGAAACCTCGTCACCCGCGAAAAGATATTGGCCGTCGCCCCCCCTGGCATTTACCACCAGCGCTAATTCCGACATGAGGGCATCGACTTCGATGGCCATGTAATTCATGTCTTCTCGACTGTAGACGCCATTCGCGCCCTGTACCGAGAGCTCTCTTAGCCGCTGCGCTATGGTGAGCGCCTCGTTCATATAGCCCTCGGCCTGCAGCCATCTACCCCGGACATAATCGATGTTCTTCATATATCTTTCCAGTCGACTTGCGGAGGAATCCAGTCTTGTGACATGGGCGGCATCGACAGGCGCGTCCCTGAGCTCGCCTATCGCCTGACTGGAGGCAATGGCGCGCTGTATCTGACTCATTCGAAAATCTCGCTCAGACATGCGGAAGCGGCTATCGTACATTGGCATATATGTGCTGATTCGCATACTAAACTCCCAGTCTGCTGATTATAGTTTCAAGCATTTCATCGATGGTTGTAATGAATCTGGCCGCGGCATTGTAGCCATGTTGAAATTTAATCATCTCAGAAAATTCCTCGTCCAGATTCACTCCGGAAATCGACTGTCTCAGGTCTTCGAGCTCCTTCATCACCAAGTTCTGGCTCTCCTTCGATTGGGCGGCTATTTCACCCTTTAGGCCGATATCCGCCGCGGCGAGGGCGAACCAATCATCGAAGCCGCCGTTCCGATTCGCGAGTACAGGCTGATGGCGAAGCTGGGCTATGCCGAGCGCGGCCCTGTTGTCGCCTCCTGGCGGGATTCGCCCCGTTTCGCTGAGCGAGGCGGCAATCTTCGAGGGATCGGCAATCAACTCCTCATTCACACCAAGCCAGCCTGAGGGATGGCCCAGGGGAGAAACCGAAAAAGCCGTTCCATCGGTTCGCAGACTCAAGACGGCGTCTGGAACCTGCCAGTCATATGCCGCCAGAGGGCCGCTCCCTTCGAGCAGGCCCGCGTAACCTACCAGAAATTGGCCTGAATCCTCAACGTGCCTGATTACGAAGTCGGGATTATCGATTCCCTCGGCTGTCCCGGCGCGAAGCTCCAGTCTCCCATCCCAGTTCAGTCTGGCGCTTATCTCGCCCACCGAGGAATTGATTCTATCCAAAACCATTTCCACCGTGTCAACGGCCGTATACGGGATGTCCACCGGGCCCTCACTGCCGTCCACGGTGATGGTTCCAGCGAAACCAATTACCGCCCTGGAATCCAAGGTGTTAGCGCCTGTCAGTCGGTAGACGTAGGTTGAATCCAGCGCGCCGTCGCCGCTCCGGTCATAGTTGCCCGAAACATTGTCTACAAAGGGATACTCGCGGAAGAAAACCGTGCCTGTGATTCCACTGGAAGACCATGCCTCTCGATGGATTTCATTAACCAGATCCGCCAGGGCCATTGTCATCTCATTGAGCGACTGGATTTCACCGCGAACATCAATGTCCCGTAGCTCAAGCAAAGAACCGAGTTTGCCGTATCGCGGTGTCAGCAGTTCGCCGTTAGCCTCCCAGTGAATATCGTGATAATCCTCATTGTTGGAATTTGGATCCACCGTGAGATGAAAAACCTGAGAGCCCTGTATTAAATGAAGACCTCCCGTGTGAATAAGAAACTCATCGGGATCTCGGTTATCCACGGTGACGGGTAGATAGTCAGCCAGCTTATTGACCAGTAAATCACGCCTGTCGTACAAATCGTTCGGATTATCGTCCATGGCTTCGGACTTGACTATTTCTTCGTTGAGCGCCCTGATATCGGACAGTATTCCATTCACCTCGCCTACGGAAACAACCAAGTCGTCGTCCAACATTCTTCGGACTTCCTCGAGCCTGCCGTAGCGCCGGTTGATTCCGTCCATCAGCGCTTCTCCCCGCCTCAGGACCGATTGGCGTTCCGCCTCTCCGTCGGGATGAACAGAGAGTTCCTGCCATCCCTTCCAGAATTCATCCATCAGTGTACGCACGGAGTTGTCGTAGGGCTCAAGGTGGATTCGCTCAACCTGAAGCAGGTAGGCATCCCGCGTACGCCAATAGCCCGCATCATCGCTCTGGGCCAATATCCTATTCTCCAGAAGCCTGTCTCTGATACGTTCAATGCTCGCGGCCTCCACGCCCTGCCCAATCTGTCCGGGCCGTTCCTCGCGGCCTAACTGTGGGCGATAAAGAGCATCGACTGAGCGCATGATTACCCTTTGGCGGGAATAACCCTCCACCGACGAGTTCGAGAGATTGTGGCCAACGGTGTTCAGAGCCAACTGGTGTGTATTTAGACTTCGTTTGCCGATTTCTATTCCACTGAAGGTATTGGACATGTCAGTAAACCCCTATAAGTCATGGGAAACAACCAGTGGATCCCCACAGGTGGGAGCTGTCTGCCCCCGTTCGTTGTATATGCGGCCCCGAGCGGATGGAACTAAACTCTCCATCAGCTCACGCGCCAAGCCGCCTCGTGATTCCGTGTAAGCGGCCATGCCGCGAACGCGGCTTTTAATCTTGAGCAAGTTCGCTCTCAGCTCAAATTTCAAGCGCGTGAAACGTTTTCGGGATTCATCCGGTAATTCGGCCACCCTCTTTTCGATGAGATTGCCGCCCAAATTCTCACTGAGAACCTGCCTTCCGCCCTCAATGTTCTCCAAGTCGCCGGTCAAAATCTCCAGACGTCTCAGCGCAAGCTCCAGCGCCGGCCAATCTCTCGTGTGAAGACTCGCGCGTACATCCAACAATACTGCGTTGTAGTTCTCGCATACTCCCCGTTCCAGCTCCATCAGATCCATAAGGTCTTCCCACTGTCCCCGGCCGTTCACACACTTCAAACCTAAACCTCCCTTGCTCCATCTTCGACATCATTCGCGGATGAATTTAGATAAAAGCTATGATTGCTCCGCGAGCAATTTTTTGTCGGCGATCAAAATGGGAGAATCTGGAAAGAGCTCAAGTCCCTCGTTCAGGATTTTGCCGGCCGTATCCAAGCGTCTCCGCCTCAGGGCTGTGGTAAAACGATTGTGATAAGTGATGATGGTATTATACTCGTACGTGGCTTCCAAGTCATCCCATTTTGGAATCCCTCGGATATAATCCGGCGCGGTTTTCAAAAACAGGCAGCCTATCTTCCAGTCTCCGCCCGCGGACCTGCGCTGGGCTTCCTTGGCCCAAAGGAATATACTCAGTTCCTCCCATCGTCCGGCATCTATGATATCGGACGCCAGTGCCTCGTCCACATCGGCCAGAGCGGCGCGAAATGAGGGGTCGTCCCTGACGCCTTCAACCTTGATTTCAAGCTCGCGTCTCATGATATCCTCCCGGCGCGCAAGCAGAAAATCCCGCGGCACAAGCGCAGCTAGGTTTTCATCCTCGAGAATCGCATGGGCTTCTTCAATGCGGTTTTTTCTTAGCTTGAGAACAATCGCATTCCCCAGCAGCGTAGATGCCATATCCTCAAGTTCATGATTCCCGCCCAAAGTTCTTGCCGCATCGTTCAAGAAGAGCAGTCCCTGCACCTGACGTTTTTGCCCATTGAGGTAGACGGCGTAATTTCTGACTGACAACTGATAATCTTCCATTGCGGCCCGATCCCTCGTTAGAACCCATCTATCAAGCGACAGACCTACCGCCTCATCCCAGCCGCCGGACTTCTGCAAAACGGATATTCGGTTCTGATAGATCAGGGAAATCAGCTCTTTCTCGCCGATGTCCTTGCGCCGCTTCCCGGCCGGAACATAGACGAAACCGGTGCGGCTGGTAAACGAATCCCTTGCAAGACTGCGTGAACCAGCATCAAAGCCATGCGCAGTCGTGGTTTCCACGTCAATTCCAGCAGATCCACCCGCCTGAGGGATGTGACAAAACGCGTGGTCTTCAGTTAGAACACCGTGAACCGGCATTCCAATCCCACGAGCCAGTAACATGTACAGGACGGCCGAAGACACACAGTTATAAGTCCCCTTTTCCAGCAAAACCACCAGGGATGTTTGGAACTCCGCGTAGCGCGTCAGCAGGTTTTCGTGCATCCATTCCAGCAGCGCCTCGCCCCTGCCTGCCATTTCGAGCGAGGCAAGGGGAGCAAGTGTGTCAATCATTTCCAACACCGCCTCGATACTCCCATCCAGCTCGTCACTTTCCGCTCCCGAGGCCAGAAATGCGGCGCGAATCAGTGTTTCAAGGGGCAGGGGTTCTCTCAGTTTCCCAATGGCGAGCACAGTCTCATCTGGCACCGTTCGACTCTCGGAATACAAAGATTCCCCCCCCGTGAAAAACCATATAACGAAAAAAACCACGCCCAGCCAACAGCGGCGCCGCAGACGTGTTCCGGCGGTAAGTGACATCACGCATATATCATACAGCAACAGCCAGGCAATCTCCAAATTTTGGGCCTGTCCCTCACAAACAATGTATGGAGAGCCATGCGAGGGCAGGGAACATGGCGGCTCCGCCAGGAAAAGCTGAACCCGCCTCGCGGAGTCGTGGTTAAGCCAGGTTTAATCAGTATTCGAGGTGAGTGAGTTACTCATTCCATCCAGCGGCACCGTCCGGCAACTTTGGCGCCTGAGCCAATCTGCTTCGGTGAGCGGCCATTGTGATGGACCGCTTCGCCGCGAGAAGAAATGGAATCCGTCGACGCAACCCAGAGTGTGAGTCGGATAAGGAAGAAGTCGACGGCAATCTGATTGGGGGCGCCGGCCTTTTCGGCGGCTGGGCAAGAGTCAAACCGGGTGATTGCATGGAGGGCCCCACGCGTTCATTCGGCAGATAATTGACTCATCCATCCCATTGTACTACTCTCTCCTTATATTGAGAAAACAATGGAGAAAAAAACTCAACCTGAATGGGATTTAATCATAGTGGGGGGAGGGCCGGCAGGGCTGAGCGCGGCCCAGTATGGATCTCGCGCCAATCTACGCACACTGGTGATAGAGGAATTGGCTCCCGGCGGAATGGTTCTCCTTATCAGCGACATGGAGAACTATCCAGGATTCCCAAAGGCGATTAACGGCTACGAGTTCAGCGAGCTTATGCGCCAGCAGGCGGAGCAATTCGGGGCGACGATTGAATCCGCCACCGCGACGGCGATAAAAAAGACGAGGGATGTTTTCACCGTTGAAACTTCGGATGGGAGCTTCAGAAGCTGGACCGTTGTGCTTTCCACCGGAGCAAAGCATAAGCATCTGGGCATACCTGGAGAGGAGGAATTCGCAGGTCGCGGAGTCTCTTATTGCGCAACCTGCGACGGACCATTCTTCAAAAACAAAAAAATTCTGGTTGTCGGTGGAGGTGACGCCGCCTGTGATGAAGCCACGTATCTTGCGAATCTCAGCGATAAAATCACACTGATACACCGGCGCGATCGCTTCAGGGCACAGAAATCCCTGGCCGACAGGGTGTCGAAAAACCCGAACATCGAAGTGCGTTTCAACCACGTCCTGGAGAGAATCATGGGCGAGGACAGAGTACGCGGGGTGGAACTGAGACGAACCGAAGGAGGCGAGACTTACGAGGAGAATTTCGACGCTGTGTTCATTTTCGTGGGCGCCATCCCGCAAACCGCGCTGGTGCCGCATTTGGAAAAGGACGAGGCCGGCTACATTGTGACGAACCAAAACATGGAAACAGCGCAGCCGGGACTCTACACGGTTGGAGATGTGCGCTCCACGCCCTTCCGCCAAGTGGTGGTGGCATGTGGAGAGGGTGCAATCTCCGCCCATATGGCAGCCGCCTACATTGATGCGATCAAGGGTGAATCCTACAGCGGGGCTGCCTGAACTTGAACCGATTTATCTGTCTTCTCTCATTCTTGCTGACCTCCGGCTCGCCATCGGATAGAGGCCTCTTCCCCTCTGAACCTCTTCACTTTCCGGCACCGAGGAGCGAAACCAGTAAAACGCCCGGCGAGTCCACCAGGAACCTCTCGGAACCTAATGACAGTCCGCCCCATTTCTCCGACGAATTGGCTCCAAAACAGCTTGCCCGTCGCATCGTGGGCGCAATGAGCGACAGGGAGGCCCTGGGGCAGGTTCTGATGTTTGGCTATCCCGGCAAGACGCCCGAGAGAGAGCTGCTTCGCCTGATAGAGCAGGAAGGACTTGGAGGAGTAAAGGTGTTCGGCTGGAACACCGGCGACTTATCGACGCTGGCTGAAACTGTCGGAATCTATCAAAGCAAGGCCATCGCGTCCAAGTTCGGCATCCCACTGCTAATCGCCACCGACCAGGAAGGCGGTTGGGTTCGCCATGTCAAGGGGAGCAGTTCCATCACTCCCGGAAACATGGCCCTGGGAGCGGGTAAGCTTCCCATAGACGCCTGGAAAACCGGTTTAATCCTGGGACAGGAGCTGGCCGCTGTCGGCATCAATACAAATTTCGCCCCCTCGGTGGACATTTTCATCAATCCGAGGGCGGATGTTATCGGACCGCGGGCCTTCATGTCCGATCCGCAGTGGGTCGCCATTCTAGGGCTTTCGTTTTTTCGAGGTCACAGAGAGGCTGGCATAATCAGCGTGGCGAAGCACTTCCCGGGCCATGGAGATACCCAAGACGATTCTCATGGAACCCTCCCGAGAGTCTACGCGGATTTGGAGACACTGAGAAATCGCGATCTCGTTCCTTACAAAACCATGATAGCCGCGGGCATCCCGGCGATAATGTCGGGCCACCTGGCCTTCCCCACAATAACCGGAAATGATATTCCCTCGTCGCTCTCTTATCCAATACTAACCGGGTTACTGAGGAATGAACTTGGTTTCGAGGGCGTTGTCATAACCGATGATATCTTCATGCGGGGCGCGAGAAACGACGGGACACCGGTTGCCGAAATCTGCCACCAGGCAATGATGGCCGGCGCCGACATACTCCTTGCATCCAGTAGCGGGGCGGACCGCCGGAACATCCAGCAGTATTTGCTCGAGGGAATGAGAGGGGATGGATTCAATCGCCGCGTCCGCGAGGCGGCCAAGTGGGTTATCGCGCTCAAAGCGGAGTATCTCAAGTCGCCAAATGCCATACCACTGCGTCCGGATCCCTCGAAGGCCGATAGGGCCGTGCCCGAAGCCGGCAAATTCTTCCTGGAGCAGGCCGCCCGAAGTATCACACTGCTTCGCTCCGAGCGCTTTCCCCTTGAGCCGGAGCAGGCCGGAAGCGTTCTGTTGGCCGGAACCCATGTCAATTTCTTCACCGAGGGTGTCAAACGCTACCCGGGAGCGCGTCGATGGACCCTGGATTATGCTGAGAGCGAAGCTGATTTGCGCCGCAATGGAAGAGAACTCTTACGGGTTGCCCGCAACTTCGACACGGTAATTATCTTGCTTCCGGATGCTGAAATGGGAATCCTGCTCAATGAACTCGAGCCGATAGCTGAGAGGGTTATTGTCATTTCCGTCCTTTCTCCCATCCATCTGAGCAGGCTTGATTGGACTCGCACTTCGCTGGCGGCCTACGGCACCGGCAAGGAAAGCTTTCGGGCAGCCTTTGCCGCCCTTATCGGAGATTTCACGCCGGAGGGCAAACTGCCAATCTCAATGGAGTATGATTAGTTATCCATCCGCATGCTGAGGAATGTGAAATGAAAATCCTGATGGTTAGCAGCGAGACGACGCCCTTCGCGAAAGTTGGCGGCTTGGCTGATGCTGTTCCCGCGCTCTGCGAGGCCCTGTATCGGAGAGGCCATGACGTCAGAGTTCTGATTCCCATGTATTCCGGCATCGATAAGAGCGCATTTAAGCAGCTAAATGAACCCCTGAGAGTCCCGATGGGCCCGGGCGAGATGTGCTGCGCGGTTCATTCCGGCGAACTCGTGGGAACTGGAGTGCCTCTGTATGCTCTCGACAGACGGGATCTCTACGAGCGCGAGGGTATTTACGGGCCGGACGGCTCTACTCCTTGGCCGGATAATGCGCTTCGCTACGGATTCCTCTGCGCCGCGGCATTCCAGCTCTGTCGGAGCCTGAATTGGATTCCGGATATATTCCATGGACACGACTGGCCCACGGCCCCACTAGCCTGGCTGCTAAAAAATTCGGAAAAAAATGAAGGCTTTGAGAGCTGTTCATCTGTACTAACCATTCACAATGCTGAATATCAGGGGATCTTTCCGCCTGAGAGCCTTTCGATTTTCTCAGCCAGGCGAATTAGAACACCGGCGGGAAATCGGGGCGGCGCTCAGACTATCCTATTCATGAACTCCCTTAACTTCCTGGTTCTTGGGTTGACCGCGGCCGATGAAATAACAACGGTATCGCCGAGTTATGCAAGGGAGATTTTGAGTCCTGAACTGAGCGGCGGCTTGGATGAGATTTTGAAGGGCCGTGAAGCGAATATCACCGGCATACTAAATGGCATGGACTACCGTTCATGGAATCCGGCGGACGATGGCGTATTAGAGCCGGATAATTACAACCGCAGAAAACTCTCTGGCAAGGCTCGGTTGAAAGAACGCCTCCAAGAGGAGGCCGGACTGGATAAGATCCCCGATATTCCCGTTTTTGGAATGGTTACCAGGCTGACAGGTCAAAAGGGTGTGGAACTCCTCACAGCCGTCCACGGGGCCGCGATGGAGCCTTTTCGAAACGGCAGAGCTCAACTGGTAGTTGTAGGCGCCGGCGAGACCGTTTACGAGAATGCCTTCCGTTCAATTGGTGAGATGTTCAGGAGTCATTGCCACGTGAGAATCGCATTCGATGAGCGCTTCTCGAGACTGATTGAGGCTGGATCGGATTTCTTCCTTATGCCGAGCCGCTATGAGCCATGTGGGCTGAATCAGATGTACTCTATGCGCTATGGAACTCTGCCGATTGTAAGACGAACCGGAGGCCTCGCGGATACCGTGATTGATGTCGGCGAATCCCCGCGTGGAGGAAATGGTTTTGTGTTCGATGAGTACAGTGGCGCCGCCCTGGCCAGCGCAATCAATCGGGCCATCGCCTTCCACCGTGACAGGCGCTCAATGCATGGCGCGATTAGACGGGCGATGAGACGGCGCTTCAATTGGAGCTCCTCAGCGAGGCTTTATCTGAAAGTTTACAAAAGGGCCCAGGCGCACCGGCTTTGAGTTCCATTTACCCGGTGGCGCTATATCGGCACCCCTGCATACAATGCGAGTTCATTCGGCGCCGCCTGCCGCGATCCTGGCTCAGGAGCCCTTGCGGGGAATGGATGAAGCGCGAGGATAGCGAGAGAGGCTTTTAAGCACGGGAAGATCGCGGCGCTGTGATTTGTCAGACGCCGTCGGGCTTATAATCGCCGTATCACCGCCGGCGCGTGCGCGGCGCCAACTCGCCGCCTGATGCGAGGCCGGCGCCCAGGTTAACTTCGGAAAGATATGGGATGGCGAATCGCTGTGAACTCCCTTCTTCGGCGGTATCACCAAGCAGAGGGTGATATGCTCATTGAATGAGCGAACTTCCTTCAATACTTGTGGCAACACTTAGAGGAAGATAGGTTATCATGTAAGTGCCGCTGGAGCCGGCGCAATCGGCGTATGAGAACCCGGGCTGAACCTGGAGGATTATCACTTGTCAAGTTATTATCATGAGGAGCCGGCAACTGACGCAATCGGCGTATGAGAGCCCAAGCTGGATCTGGAGGCATCATGAAATGAATGAAACACTGACAATAATACTGGGTGGAGGCAAGGGAACCAGACTCTATCCATTGACAAAGGTTAGGGCAAAGCCCTCATGTCCCTTCGGCGGCAAATACAGGCTGGTGGATATTCCGATTAGCAACAGCATCAATTCAGGGTTCCGCAGAATCTATGTGCTGACTCAATTCAACTCAGCAAGTCTTCATCTCCACATCGGAAGAACCTATAATTTCGATCCCTTCAGCAGAGATTTCTGCGAAATTCTGGCGGCAGAGCAAACTTTCCACCACGAAGGCTGGTATGGTGGTACCGCCGACGCCGTCCGGAAAAACCTCGAACATTTCAGAATTCAAAGGCCGAGTCACTACATCATACTCTCCGGGGACCAACTCTACAGGATGAACCTTCGCGAATACATGTCGCAGCATGTGAAATCCGGCGCTCAGGTTACCATCGCCGCGACGCCTGTCTCACACGCTCTCACCAAAGAGCTGGGCATCCTTCAGATCAACGCAAAAAACCACATCAACGCATTCCTGGAAAAACCAGATCCGGAGCAAGACATCAGCGCGTACAAAATCCCTAAAAAGAATCTAACAAGTGCCGACAGGAAGGAGGAACGCGAATATCTTGCTTCCATGGGCATCTATATTTTCAACGCCGATGTTATGGAAAAGGCGCTGGACTGCGTCAGCACTGATTTCGGTAAGGAGATAATTCCTGAATCTATAGGAAATCACAATGTAATGGCCTACATCTACCACGGATACTGGGAGGACATAGGCTCCATACGGAGTTTTTACGAGGCCAATATAAACCTGGGCTCGCCGTTTCCACACTTCAATCTTTACGACCAAGAGAATCCTCTCTACACACACCGGCGGGATCTGCCCCCGACAAAGATAAACTCAAGCACTTTGAGAAACAGCATCACCTCTGAAGGATCAATCATCACCGATGCCTATATCGAGCGCAGCCTGATCGGGATTAGAACCATTATCGACTCCGGAGCGACTCTTGAGGAAGTGTATGCCATGGGAGCTGATTTCTATGAAACCGAGGAAGAGAAGACATCGAATGTGAAGAATGGAATCCCCCATATCGGCATCGGAGTCGACTCGATGATCCGTGGGGCGATAATTGACAAGAACGCTCGGATCGGCAAGGGATGTAGAATCGGTGTGGATCCACTAACGCGGGAGGATGGAGACTTCGATGGATATGCCATCCGAGATGGCATTATCATCATATTGAAAGGGGCGGTAATTGCCGATGGGACTTCCATATAAGTGATTGATATGGGTAAGTGGTATATTCACCGGGAAGAGCTTGCATATGCGCTGTACTACACGGTTCATTGGTCTCCGTGGGGATCAATGGATCGCTGGGTAATCAACCGACTGATACCCTCTGAGGCTGGTATTTTTCAGCTCTGGGTTCTCAAGGGGAGAAGCCTGCTGCCGCTTACAACGGAACCTGCGTACTTCGGGGGAGTCCGCAACAGTCTGCGTGAGATTATTGACAATCTCGCGCCAGCGGGAGAGCGGTTGAGGAAGCTCATAAGCGGGCGGGAATGCTGGTTCAGGTTCAGTATTTCATCGTTTCGCGAATACTTGGAAGATATGAAGCTGTGGTTTTCACGGAAACCCTATGACGGTGAATCACGGGAGATATATGTCAGGGAAGTAGAAGAATTCAAGAAATTTCCCACAGCTCCGCCCGACATCCAATTATCTTCCAGGAAAAGGTTGAAAGATTCATCGTTCGGGCCGCCTATGCCCAGCTCCGGCGAATAGCCTCCAGCAAGGCCCTGTCCGATTCCATCAGCTATAAACCCCGCAACCTGTCAACGTGAGTCCAGCCGTAGGCATCGTGTCCCCGGAGGGTGGGAACGAATGTCGAACCTGGAAGTCCAACATTGAACGCGATGAGTGTGTATTCTTCGCCTTAATGAAAAAACCAACCCTTCACGAGTTCGTCTCCAACGAAAAACTTCAATCCAGTCTCTTCCGCCCATTTCCACCCCAGGGCTTCCCTCGGATTCTCGCCCCGTTTGAGCTTTCCGCCTGAAAACTCCCACAAACCGACAACACTTCCCCCGGAGGCACGACGCATTACGAGAACAGTATCTCCACCACGGGCCATACCTGCGACGGAGAGATACGCATTAAAGCAGTGGAATCTTTGGAAACATCGCGTGCAGAATGCCTATAATCATCGAGCCGATTCCAACCGCGCTTAGATAGCTTACAGGGGGGCCGGCAATTTTCTCGACTTTTTCGGCAAGTTCAGTGTCTTTTGTTTTGGCGGTATCCCTGCGGCTCCGAGAGTACTCCAACAGAAGCAGCACTCCGGCGACAATTCCGGCTGAACTCGGCAACAATTCTCCCAATATGGCAATGTCGCCCGGACGGGTGGGAAACAGGTTGATTAAGCCAATCACGATGCTCACTACAGCAAGTATCATCCGGTAGAGGCCGTTATCCACAAAACTGTTTTTTCCGGAGAATCGCTCAAAACGTGCATGTAGAAACTTCCCTGCCAATGCGTGACCCGCCAAGATATTCGTAAGTACAGTCAAAAGATATAGTTGAAACACAATCTCTCCTCCTTGAACCCTATGGTGAAATTACAACTATTTTGAATTGCCGTCAACTCGATTTGTATGAAGACTCGCTCGCGTTACCGCTTTTTATTCAATATTTCATCCAAACGCCACCATGAAATCGTAGCCCTGGAATCACCAAAGAACATGCCCGTTAAAAGACCGTTATTCTGAATTTTGAATCGGCGATAAAGCTTTGAATCGTCGTCCATTTCAAGCCGTCCGCTATGGGTGACACGGCCCCGCGCGTCCATCATGGAAATCCGATATGTATTGAGACTCTCCGGATACAACATCGCATGGCTTCCATTCAGCACGGTCCCCAGGTATTCGGGGGGACTTGGAGGATAGCCCATATCCGTAAGTCCCTCGGCATAAGGGAGGCTTATCGATTCAGCATATTCAAGGGTGGATAAGTCCAGGGTGTGTAGACTTGCCTTCAGTTCCCTCCCCGACTCCGTTTTGTCATAAGCATCTGTCTTCAGGTGTAAGGACCACTCTCTCGGGTCGGGTCTGAGAGCTTGGATGCTGACATCCTTGCCATCCACAAAGTCTGGGAGCTGATTATTCTTGATCTGAACCATCGCAATCGGGTAACCATCTTCAGTATACCAGTAGCTGAACCAAGTTCCGGAGACGATGGAACGGCAAGTAACAACTATTACGTCATCATGGCGAATATCAATGGCGAATATATCGGGAAAGGGCGATCCGCCGAAACCTTCCCTTCCCAGATGCCCCAGATAATTGCCCTCCCTGTCAAATCGCAGAACCACTCGATTAAACACCGTGGACCGTTCGTCAAGTTCCTCTCGAAACTTATCCTCAACTCTGTCTCCGACGAGGAATCCTCCGTTGAAGGCGGTTATAATCTGGGGCGAACGTAACGGCCAACTGGAAACTGAGCTATTGAATTCACCGCCCCGGCTCCTGGCTGGAACGGGATTTCTCGAGGGGTCGTAAACAATGGTTAAAAGTTCGCCATACGAGTTAAACACCATTATCTTGCCTCTGTGGCTGCTGGAGATGTATATAAGTCCATCCCTTGTTTGAATATCCGCCATTCCGGTTGCGCTGCCGTGATAGAACCAATCCAGTTCGCCGGGCAAGGTGCCAAGCGGGATGGTGAACAGATCGTGACGTTTCAATCCCGATTCAGCGGCAGTACATGAGACGAGCACAGTAATCAGTACCAGCCCCGCTGACGCGAAGGCCATTGATTCTCGCGGTTTAACCATCCAGACTCCAACTTCCATACTTGGAACTTCAATCCTAGCGGGGACTTGTCGCCACTGTCAATTTGATTGTGAGACAGTCGCCTTGACTGGACATCCGGCGCGGCAGTATCTTGATAACAATGAGCAGTAAGCTACTCACCGCCCTATTCGGAACAAAACACGAGAGGGACTTAAAAGGATTGATTCCGATACTGCACAGGGTGAACAGCCTGGAATCATGGGCCTTGGCCCTTGCGGATGAGGATTTCCCGACACAGACCGAGATTCTGAAATCACGACTCAAAAAAGGCGAGAGCTGCGACGATCTGCTGCCCGAAGCCTTCGCGCTCGCCAGAGAGGCGGCCCGTCGTACGCTCGGCGAGAGACCCTACGATGTACAGATACTCGGAGCAATCGTATTACACCAGGGCAAAATCACTGAAATGAAAACCGGGGAGGGCAAGACTCTCGCAAGCATTGCCGCGGCATATCTAAACAGTCTTTTGGGTTTTGGAGTTCATATCGTCACTGTGAATGACTACCTGGCCGAACGCGATGCCAACTGGATGAGACCGGCATACAGCCTTCTCGGGGTAAGCGTGGGTTCGATTCTTTCCAATATGACCCCGGAAGCCCGCCTAAGCGAATACTCCAAAGACATCACCTATGGAACGAATAACGAGTTTGGATTCGATTATCTTCGCGATAACATGAAGTGGGATGAAAAGGCCAAGGTTCAGAAACACCACTATTACGCGATAATAGACGAGATAGACTCGATTCTGATTGACGAGGCGAGAACTCCGCTGATTATTTCCGGGCCTATCGAGGAAGATGTCGCCAAGTATGTCCAGGTTAACAAACTGGCGGCAAAACTGAGGGAATGTGAAAAAGATCCGACTACGGGCGACTATCCACACGATGATCCCATCACCGGAACCCAGGCGGTGGGTGATTATAAACTCGATGAAAAAAGCAAACGGGCAGTCTTCACCAACGAAGGAATGAACAGCATCGAAGCCATTCTGACAAAAGAGGGGGTACTCAGAAAGAGCAGTCTTTTCGACGAGGAAAACTTCGAATTCATTCACTATTTCACCCAGGCCTTAAGGGCCCGTCGACTATTCAGAAAAGACAGGGACTATGTAGTCCAGGAAGGCAAGGTTCAGATTGTGGATGAGTTTACCGGACGTATTTTGCATGGCAGACGGTATTCCGACGGTCTTCACCAGGCGATTGAGGCGAAAGAAAACATAAGGCCGGCCCGACAGAACAAAACCCTGGCTACCATTACCTTTCAGAACTACTTTCGAATGTACAAGAAACTCTCTGGAATGACAGGTACCGCCGACACCGAGGCTCGTGAATTCGGCAAGATCTACAATCTCGATGTGGTGATAATTCCGACAAATCTTCCAGTGAACAGGATGGATGACGACGACGTCATATTCCTAAACGAAGACTATAAATTCAACGCGATCTGTGACGAGATTGTCAAGACGCACAAAAAAGGGCAGCCGATACTGGTGGGAACAGTGAGCGTTGAAAAATCTGAGCAACTCGCGGGATTCCTGAAAAAATGGGGGATAAGATATGAGATTCTCAATGCGAAGAATCATCACCGAGAGGCGCTGATTATAGCCGAGGCAGGCGCAAAGGGGGCCGTGACAATCGCAACCAATATGGCGGGACGCGGCACTGATATCAAACTCGGAGGAAACGCCGAATTCAGGGCCAGAAGACGCTGTGGCGAAGATTGCAGTGAAGAAGAGTACAGGAAGTTTTTGGATGAGGAATACAGGAAATGGCGGATTCAGAACAGGGAGATTATTGAGTTGGGGGGACTCTACGTCCTAGGTACGGAGCGACATGAATCCCGGCGCATAGACAACCAGTTGCGGGGGCGCTCGGGCCGCCAGGGCGATCCGGGATATTCTCGATTCTACATCTCCCTTGAAGATGATTTAATGAGGCTGTTCGGGGGTAAGAACTTCCGCGCGACTATGGCCCGTCTGGGGATGGGTGGTGGTGAGCCACTTTACCATCCCCTTATCAACAAATCCCTTGAGAAGGCTCAGAAACGCGTCGAGGAGAGGAACTACGAAATACGAAAGCATCTGCTTGAATACGACAATGTCGTAAGCAAGCAGCGGACCGCAATCTACTCAATCAGAAATGAAATCCTCTACGGTGAGAATCTTGATGAAATGGTGTTGAAAACCGGCGGGCAAATACTCCAGGTGCTAATCGACGATTACAGAGAAGATAGCCGCGGGGAACCGAAAACCGCCCTGGCCAGGCTGGGTGAACGACTCCTTCAAAATTTCAACTTCCGTGGCTCCGGCGACGAGGAAATAACTGTTCACACAAGTCCTGAAAGAATCCAGGAAATTGTCAGGGCCTATCTTCAAAGCGATATCGAGGAAAAAAAAGCCGCGCTTGGCGCACGGCAGATTGAACTATTCATACAATATGAATACCTGCGGCAAATTGATAGGCGTTGGCAGAATCACCTTGAGGAGCTGACCGCGCTTGGTGAATCTGTCCGTCTTCGCACCTACGCGCAGAAGAACCCCCTAATCGAGTATAAGAACGAGGGTTTTGAGCTGTTCGACACCATGCTGGAAAACCTGCATATCGATATCGCCCGCAAGATATTCAGGGTGCACATGCAGCAAGGCGAGAGTCGCAGGATTCCCGAACACATGATCGCGGTGGCATCGCATAGTTCGATGTCGTCCCTAACAAACCCCGACGCCATGGGACATGGGGAACGCCGTGAGGCCAGCGCAAGGGGCGCTCAAATCAAGCGAGTCGCACCCAAGATTGGAAGAAATGAACCCTGCCCCTGTGGGAGCGGCAGAAAATACAAACAATGCTGCGGAGCCTAAGTCGCCCTACAGCGCCATCAGTAGAGATAATCCAAAGGATCCACGGGTTTTCCGGCAAATATCAGAACGAAAAGGAGTCGGGGACTGCGCGCGGCTCCTGAGGCGCCTGAGTAGCCTAAAAGCTCCCCGGCATCAAGTTCATCTCCAATGGCGACTTGGATACTGCTGAGGTGGCCGTAAAAACTCTTCCATCCTCTGGCATGGGACATAATCACATAGAGTCCGTAGGCTGAATGGTGGCCCGTCAAGATAACCCTGCCCTCCTTTGAGGAATTCACCGCTGTCCCGCCTTTCACCGAAATGCCGATGCCTTCGGAGCTGTAGCTTATATCGGTGAGGTCGTCCACGATCTCACCGTATGCAGTCAGTATTCTGCCGGGCACGGGGTATAGAAAACGCTCTCGAATTGTGCCGGGTGACGAGGCTTCATCAGAGATTTTTCCGTATATGAAGTAATCCCCGCTTCCTGGAATCAGCCGAATTCCATCTATCGCAGTGTTGAAACGAGCCGCGATTTCCCCGGCACTTTCATTCCCAAGGCGCGAAATTCGCTGTCCGTCGATGTAGGGAATCATCAAATCGCGGCCTTCTCTCAGAATTTTCGCGCTGTTCAACTTATTGACGCTCACGATGGTCGCCGGCGAAAGCCCATACCTGTAAGCTATGCGTGAAACAGTCTCGCCCCTGCTTACCCTGTGTCTGGTGAACACCATCTCCGGAAAGCCGATTCCAGGTTTTGTCACTGTCACCAGGCTCTTGTTGACTTCCTGGATTGGAGCTTCGAACTCGCTCGGATTGGGGCTCGGTTCAGGGCCTTCCACGTCAAGAAAAAAACTGTCAAAAAGTCCCAGCCCCAAGGATGTCAAGATGACGGTGACGGCGGCAATGAGAGGCAGTGCCTTTGTCTCTCCCAAGTCTCTGGAAGTTCCCCCGGACACGGCATGTGGTTTCGAAATCCGCGCGAATGGACTGGCGCGATTTACTTCCGCGTTTTCACCGCGCGCCAGTCCCGATACTGACTTTGAACGCCTCTTCCCTATGGCAAGGGGTACGAAGTTCTGTCTTTCCCTCTGCGCGCGTAGCGACACAAATTCCTCTCCTTCACTCATATCGACAAAACAGCACCATCGTATTACCCTCATGGCCAGCATGTTCCACCACTACGCGAAGCTAGTCGGGCCCGCAGGAATCATTTCAATCGTTCTAATCACGTTTATCGCCTTCACAGCGTCGAGTTTGTTCACGCTTATAAAAATTCAGGAAGATTCCATGTCTCCGGCCCTCAGTAACGGGCAAGTGGCGCTTGTCCTGCGCGGTTCCGGGAGAATCCGCCCGGGTGATATCGCGGTATACCACAGCCCGACAACGGGCAAACTGGTTGTGAAGCGCTGTGTTCTAAACAGCGATGTGGAACCCCGCATTGAACATGGATGGCTGATTACACCCTGGGGACGCTGGTATCTTTCGGAAGAGCAGTGGAAACGTTTGGACGAGGCTCAACCCGAGGGTTCCCTTTTCATGGTTGGAGACAATCAATTCAAGTCCTTTGACAGCAGGGATTACGGCTTCGTGCCCAGGAAGAATTTCATCGGCCGGGTTTTGAACTGGGGGAACAATGACTAGACATCCAAGTAGCGTCAGAATGAGGATTCTGATGGCGATAAGCATGGCCGTGGCCTTGGCGATATTTATTCGTCTCGCCTTTATCATGCTTTCCCCAAATAAAAAGGCGTCCGTGGATGGTCGGGCGCCGGCGGTGGCGGAACGGGGTTCAATTGTCGATAGGAATGGTCGATTGATCGCCCTGCAAACCCGTTTATACTCGGTGACGGCATGGAAGCCGGAAATTGGCGACCCTGTAAAAACAGGCGATTTATTGGGCGCGATTCTCGACATGGAACCTGGCTCGATTTCACAAATGCTGGTTGGTGACAGAGCCTCCCGCTTCGTTTTCATCAAACGACAGGTTACGCCAACCCAGTCTGACATGGTCAGGAAGCTGATCGAAGAGGGGCAATTGCCCGGAATTGGCTTAAATGAGGAGCTTGGAAGGCATTATCCCATGAAGGAATTGGCCGCGCCTCTGATTGGATACGTCGGGACAGACAATATCGGCCTGGATGGACTTGAGTACTCATTTAACAGAGTTCTGGCTCCGGGCAGCGTGACGGCCGAGGTGGACAGGATTTACGGAAATTCCGTCCATCTGACTCTGGATATGAATGTGCAATTCCTGGTTGAAAACATAGCACAGGAGGCCTGGGAAGACTTCAGTCCGGATTCCATGATGATTTTGGTTTTGGACGCGAAAACAGCCGAGGTTCTGGCCTGGGTGTCCAGGCCCTCTTACGATCCAAACACCTTCGCCCAATCAAACCAGAATCAGCGCATCAATCGACCCCTGGCGATAGCTTACGAGCCGGGTTCGGTGTTCAAGGTTTTCTCTTGGTCCACTCTATTGGATATGGGAGCTGCAGGCCCTGATGACGAATTCCACACGGCGAGTGGCTATGAGCCGGAAACCTTTATACGATACGGAATTCCACCCATCACGGACATGCAGAATCATGGGGTATTGAACCTAAGTGAAGCCATCATTCTATCCAGCAATGTCGCAGTCGCAAGCGCTTCGGAGAATATTTCGGATACTGTTTTTTACAGGAGTTTGAAGAACTTCGGTTTTGGGAATCCCACTGGACTTCCTCTGTCGGGGGAGTCCCATGGACTCCTGAATCCCGTGTCGAACTGGTCGGCCCGCAGTAAACCCACGATTGCCATCGGACAGGAGGTTGGAGTATCGGCTATCCAGGTGGCGGCGGCGGCTACGGCGCTGGCTAACGGAGGCATTCTGCTGCGCCCCCGGGTAGTGAGTAAGGTGGTTGCGCCTGACGGAAGCCTCGTAAAGGAATATCCACGCAGTCCCGTCAGAGAAGTCATTTCTCCAAAAACGGCCAAATTGATGTTGGAACTGATGGAGCTAACAGTTATCTCACCATCGGGCACTTCCCGCAAAGCGGCCGTTCCGAATCTCCGGATTTCCGCCAAATCGGGTACTGCCCAGATCGCGGATCCGGAGACCGGGCAGTATAGTCCGAATCGTTTTCTGAGCTCTGTCTTGGGGCTCTTTCCCACTGAAGATCCACAACTAATCGTCTATGTTGTTCTGGAAAACCCCAGGAGGGTCAGCATTTTCGGAGCTCAGACAGCGGCACCAATGCTGAAGAAAATCGCTCAAACACTGGCTCCACTTCATGGAATTCCTCTAGCGGATAATACCGTGCTCAAGCATTCCGGGCAGATCAGTATCGATAATCCAAGGCCCCTTCCACTCGGCGAGAAATTGCACGATTTGACGGGTTATTCAAAACGAATGCTGCTGCCATATCTAGAGCGGGATGATATCAATTGGACTATCAGCGGCAAGGGGTGGGTTGTATTTCAATTTCCACTTCCCGGAACTCCGATAGAAAGCGGGATGAATATATACCTGGAGCTCAAATAGCGTGAGTTCCGATGAGTAAATGGCGCACGGAACCCGCCCGCAGCGGAATGATAACCGCTTTTTCGGACGATACCGCGCTTCATTCACGTTTCGATCCGGTTCGGGAAGCGGAAAGAGTTGCCGCCTCACTGCCCGCGGATTCGGCAATCGTGGTACTCGGCGGGTTCGGCCTCGGCTATGTGGCGGAAGCTCTATTGAGGGAGGCGCCAAATCGACCCCTGATTATAGCCGAAGCGGATGGGAGCATACTCGAACGCGCCGCCGCCGTTCGCGACATTGAACCCCTTATCAGAAATCCCCTGGTAAGCTTCGTCTTGGGTGACAACTTGGAAAACATTGGCGATTATTTAGCCGGCGGCCCGACTGGTTCGAGGATTTCCCTGATTATCTGGCGTCCGTCCGAACGCGACAATCCTCATTGGTACAGGGCCCTAAGGCAAACCGTTATGAGCATTCAAAAACGGCGAGAGATAAACGCGGAAACACTTGAACGATTCGGTCGCTTGTGGATCAGGAATCTCACCGCGAATGTGTCGATTTTACCCAGGGCCCTGTCACTTCCACCATGGGAAGGAAAATTCAAAGACATTCCGGCCCTGGTGCTTGCCGGCGGCCCATCCGTGGAAACCGTGCTCTCCGAACTCAGCGATATTTCCAGGAGCCACTTGGTGATAGTGGTGGATACGGCTGTCTCGGCGGTTATCAGGGCCGGAGTGAGGCCAGATGTGATAGCGGCGGTCGATCCGCAGTATTGGAATACCAGGCATCTGGATTGGTGCGCCGAGCAGGCGGGCGATTGCCCCATTCTCGCCGAAGCTGCGACACATCCGGCCGTATTCCGCATGCTTCCCGGCCGCCCGCTCTTGATTAGAACCAGATTCCCCCTGGGTACATTGTTGGAGGATGCGGCGGAAATCCACGGCGAGCTCAAAGCCGGAGGCTCGGTGGCAACGGCGGCCTGGGAACTCGCCCGCTTCCTCGGATGCAAACCCCTATGCATCGCCGGATTGGATTTGGGCTTTCCCGATGGCAGAACTCATTTCTCCGGCAGTCTTCCGAGCGAAAGGCCGCACCTTTATTCAAGAAGAACCTCGCCCGCCGAGCAGTCCTTCTTCCACAGTCTATACGACGCCTCGCCATACCATGCGAAGTCTTACAGAAACGAAGGCCTGCTCACAAATGCGCGAATGGACATTTACGCCAGTTGGTTTGCCGAGAGCATCGCCGCGTCAACCCGGGATAGAATGCCCCGGGTACTAGGCGATTCGGGCCGTCGTATCGAGGGTATGAGCACTGTCAATACTTCTGAAATAAAAAAATTCCCAGCCCTCCGCGGCAAGATTGATTCAATACTGAGAACTTTGCTGGATACACCGGTGATTTCAGACTGTGAACCGAAAGTCAACAGGGTAATCCGGGATATATCAGAGGCGCTCAATGAGCTCGCCTCCCTCGCGAACGAAGGGATGAAGCTTGCCATAAGAGCTGAGCAATCGATTGCGTCCATGCGGGATCCGAATCCACATATCGCGGCGATGGAGAATGTCGATAAACGTCTGTTTGAAGTGAAGGGCCGCGAGATAGTCTCCTTTTTGATTCAGCCGATCATATTGGAACTTGGCTCATCGAAGGCGGAAGGCAAGCCTCTGGAGAATTCCAAGCGCCTGTACTCAGAAATCGCGGAATCGGCAAGTTATCACCTCAGTTGTTTGAATCCGGGCGGCTCAGGTGTTTCATGGAGTAACAAAAAATAAAGCCAGGCAGGATAGCGGCCGATAGTGGGAATGTCGGCGAGACGCCGCTACTACCCGCGGGAAATCGATATCCAGATCCGCGGGTTTTTCATTCCATAACATCAATCCTGAAATATCTCTTCTTCCCCGCCTTCAGCAGCAATTCTCCGTTTTTGACATCCGAAAAGCCGATCACGGCATCCATGCTGTCCACTTTCACTCCGCCTACCCTTGCCCCTCCCTGAAGGATAAGTCGCCGTGCCTCGCTTTTTGAATCGCATAGGTTTGTTCGAGAAAACAAGTCAACCACGTTTATTCCAGTTTCAAAATCGGCTCTTGGTATTATGCAGGAAGGGACGCCGGTTCCATCCTTTCCGCCGGCAAAAACCGCCTTGGCGGCCTCCCGCGCATTGTCCGCCTCGTCTTTCCCATGAAGCAGCCTGGTTACTTCATAGGCCAATCGCTCTTTGGAAGAGTTGATTCTGATTCCCTCCGCCGATCCAAGTTCACGACATTCTTCCTCCGAAAGAAAGGTGAAAATCAGAAGAAAACTCTCCACATCTTGATCCGGCACATTGCGCCAGTATTGGTAGAACTCATATACCGAGGTGACAGCCGGGTCAAGAAACAACGCGCCCTTCTCGGTTTTACCCATTTTCTTTCCGTCAGAACGCATAAGCAGAGGGAAGGTAAGACCATAGGCCTCCAGCCCGACAACTCTGCGAATAAGCTCCACGCCCGCCACTATGTTACCCCACTGATCGTCGCCTCCGATTTGCAGCAGGCAGTCCTCCCTCCGACATAGCTCAAGAAAATCATATGATTGAAGCAGTTGGTAGTTGAACTCAAGGAAGGAAAGACCCTCCGCCATGCGCTGCTTATAGGCTTCGAAGCCGAGCATCCGATTCACGCTGAAATGCCGCCCAATATCTCTGAGGAAATCAATATGATTCAACGATGAGAGCCAATCGGCGTTGTTGGCCAACAATACCCCTGTTTTATCGAAATCGATGATTCTCGCAATCTGTGGAACTATTCTTCCAATATTCTCATCGATTTGCCGGTAACTAATCAACTTGCGCATCGCGGTTCTGCCCGACGGATCGCCGATGCGGGCGGTGCCGCCCCCCATAAGTATTATGGGATGATGGCCCTCGTTTTGGAGGTGGGCCGCCGCATAAAGAGGCACCAGGTGTCCCACATGTAAGGAGGACGCCGTAGGATCGATTCCAACATAAAATTTCATGGGATCCTCAGTCATCCTGTTCCTTAAACCAGGCTCATCCGTGCACTGCTTATAAAACCCCCTGGCAATTAACTTGTCCAACGCGTGCGCTTGCTTCTCGATATCAAACTGAACTTCACTCATGTCAACTCACGATAACCAGGCTCAAACAACGACTCACGAGGTTATGGATCAGGAACGCCTGTATGAGAGAGTTTCTCTACGTATTAAACCCGCAATCCCTTCGATGGGAACTCGAGTCTGCTCCATTGAATCACGCAACCTGAGAGTTACTGAACGATTATCCATGGTTTCATAATCGACTGTAACACAAAAAGGCGTGCCAATTTCGTCCATCCTGCGATAACGGCGACCAATCGCGCCTCCCTGGTCGTAGAAGGTGGCAAAATCCTCTCTTAGACTCTCTTCAATCCGCCGGGCCATTTCAGAAAGCCCGTCCTTTTTCACCAGGGGAAACACGGCAACCTTGATTGGCGCGATTTGGGGGTGGAGGTGAAGCACTGTACGCATCTCATCCTTACCGTCCAGTTTTTCCTCGTGATAGGCGTCCATCAGTGCCACCAACACGCTGCGGGTAAGCCCGGACGAAGTTTCAATTACATGCGGTATGTAGCGAGTGTTCGTTTCAGCATCAAGGTAGCTGATATCCTTGCCGCAGAATTGTCCATGCCGTTTCAGATCGTAGTCGGTTCTTGAATGAATTCCCTCAAGTTCCCGCCAGCCGAAGGGGTAATTGTATTCAATGTCGAAAGCCGCCTTGGCGTAGTGGGCAAGCTCTTCCGGCCCGTGCTCGTTGAAGCGAAGGCGCTCGGGATTGATACCAATGTGCTCAACATACCAGCTCATGCGCTTGGTTTTCCACTCTTCGAAAGCCACATCTTCACTGCCGGGCCTTACAAAATACTGCATCTCCATCTGCTCGAACTCACAGGTGCGAAAAATGAAATTCTTAGTGGTGATTTCATTGCGAAAGGCCTTGCCCACCTGTGCGACGCCAAAAGGAATCTTAACCCTGGAGCTGTCCATCACATTTTTGAAATTCACGAAGATGCCCTGCGCTGTTTCCGGCCGCAGATAAATCAGGCTGCCGGCATCCCTCACAGACCCCAATTGAGTGGTGAACATCAGATTGAACAATCTTGCCTCCGTCAGTTCGCCGCCGCATTCCGGACACACATCGCCATCGACATCCTTTTCAGTCCATATTTTCCGAAGGGTGTCTTCACGAAATCTGTTTTTGCACTTCCTGCAATCAACCAGAGGATCAGAGAAATTATCGACATGACCGGAGGCTTCCCAAGTTCGAGGATGCATCATGATAGCGGCATCCAGACCCACAATGTTTTCATGCCGACGCACCATCTCCTTCCACCAGGCATTCTGGATGTTTTGCTTAATTTCAACTCCCAAAGGCCCGTAATCCCAGGTGGCCGACAGGCCCCCATATATCTCGCTGGACGGATAAATGAATCCACGACTCTTGCACAGAGAAACCACCTTCTCCATCGAGGCGCCATCCTCATTGATATTCTCGCCTTTCCTCGCATTTCCATAAGCAGTCATTGGGGGCTCTTCCTTCAGTGTCAGTAAAGTATCATTTGGCGGTGTCGGATACAAGCGACATTGTCCTCTACAATCTCGCGTCTTTCACGGCGAGAATCAGCCGTTTTATTCGTCCAAGCGACTCGCTTAAACCAAGTAGGCGAATAACGGGAATCAATGGAAGGCTAACCGAACTTGCGGTAAGCGCAATCCGAAGCAGTCCAAACACCGCGCCAGGCTTCCAGTCCCTTGATGCCGCCATATCACGAAACTCACGTTCTCTGGCCTCATCCCACTCCGTGAAAGCCTCACCAGGCGGCGGTTCAGGCGCCGAGCTAAGCAAATCAACGACAGATGCCAGTACATCCAAAGCGCCATGCGCATCCATCCCCTTCGGTATCACTCCCTCAGCACTGACGCAACCAGGATCAAGAAATAGGAAACGGGTCATGGAAGTTATGTCATTCAGCCGCTTCAGGCGTTCAGCGACAATTGGCATGAAACCATTGATGATATCCAACTGATTGTCAGTGGGTGGGTCCTGGACAAGCTTATCGGCAACCAAAAATGGGATAAGTTGAGATTTAAGAGAGTCCAAATTCATTAATCGGATATAGTGCCCGTTGAACCAATCCAGCTTTCGATAATCAAAAACCGCGGGAGATTTGTTGATTCTTTCAAGGTTGAACAGCTCGCAAAGCTCATCCATAGTGAAGAACTCTCTTGAATCGTCGTAACTCCAACCCAAGAGCGAAATAAAATTGATCAGGGCCTCGGGAAGATAGCCAACCCTGCGAAAGTCTCTCAAGGCCGTCGACCCATGGCGTTTGGATAATTTCCGACCATCCTTACCCATCACCATCGGCAGATGACAATAAACAGGAGCCGTCCAACCGAAGGCCTGGTAAATGTTTACGTGAAGCGGCCCGGAGGGAATCCATTCCTGGGCGCGGAGGACATGCGTGATTCCCATTTCATGATCGTCAATCACATTCGCAAGATGATAGGTGGGAAAGCCATCGGACTTCATTATCACAGGATCGACACTGATATCTCTGTTCCTCTTGCTCATCTTCCCCAGTAAAAAATCATTGAATACGGTTTTCCCCTCCATGGGCAATTTTAAACGAATAACGTGTTTCTCACCCCGATTGATCCGCGATTCAGCCTCATCAATCGAGATATCTCGACAATGGCGATCGTAGCCGATATTTTTTTTAGCCAACCTTTGTTCATTTCTAATCGAATCAAGACGCTCGGCGCCGCAGAAGCAGTGATAAGCTTTGCCGGAGCCAAGCAACCTTCCGGTCAGTTCCGTATAGAGTGATTTGCGTTCCGACTGCACATAGGGTCCACAGGCTCCAGCCTTTCCAGGCCCCTCGTCATAATGGATACCCAACCATTCAAGAGAGCCAAATAAATCCTCGAGAGCCTCGGGATTGAACCTCGTCCGATCGGTATCCTCAACCCTGAGAATGAAACTGCCCTTCTTAGCCCTGGCAAATAAATAGTTGAACAGGGCCGTTCGTATGCCACCGATGTGCTGCATCCCTGTCGGGGAAGGCGCGTAACGGACTCGAACGCTCATAATATCACCCCCAAAACCATCCGGAAAGCGCTAGCTCGCCAGCAAATCCGATTTCACCCTATCCACCTGGGAAGACAAAACAAGCGAAATCAAATAATCTTCCCTTGATTTTCGCAGCATTCCATCGCCCCCGGAACCGTTCAGCATATCTTTCAATTCCACCTTGGACGCAGCCAGCGCTGCGCGCTGCGCGTCGGATAAAAACCGCGAACGTCGTTCCAGAATCTCCCATGAAAGCAATCGCAGCGAAACATCCCGACTGGCAAGGAGTTCCATAAGCTGGTCTATCCTCTCCCTTCCCAGCGCCACGGCCCGACACCAGACGGCCCAATCCCGCTGCCTTGTTTTGGGATCGTCAGCCAGAGGTCCATAATACTCCGCGATTGCCTTCCAGTTCTGTCTCAGAAGTATCGGGATGCCCAGGCCAACTCCCAAAGCTCTTAGAAGTACCGGTCTTTTCCGTCGAATCTCAGCCTCCAGCTTTCTTATCGCATCAAGGTTTGAAACGGAAAGGGCGGTACGAATGAGAAGATTCGAATATGTTCGGTTCAAGTTCCGTTTCACGTATAGACGGTGTTCCAGCCAGGCCAGAAGGCTTGGCCAGTCTTCGGCCTCAAGTAGAATAAAAAGTCTCCTGTTTCGAATAAAATAGAAGTCCATGCCCCCGACAATCAGCGCGAACACCAGAAGAATAATCCATACATTCCCCATGACGGCGATTCCACCCTGACCGTGAATAAAAAACGGTGGGACGGCGGAAATGAGCAAGGCAAGAAACACTAGTATATTGAACAGAAAGAAAACAGCTCTAAGTTTCACCCTCAATCCTAACTGAAAAATCGCCACCCTTTTTAATCATCCAGATTTATCTCTATAATAGGGACAAGTCTGGAAGACAGATCTAGATCACCAAAGGGGGTCGTCAAAAGGCAATGTCCGAGAAGAAAAGCATAGCGATAAGCAGCCTTAAAGCCAATACCTACTACAGCGAACCCCTGTGGATTGACGAGAGCTTCATGCTCCTTCCGGCTGACTCGCCAATCACAGTGAGCTTGATCGAAAATCTGAGAAAGTGGGGATACAAAGAAATAGAAAGCAGCGGGGTTCCCCTTACAGCGTCCCACGGAAACCTTGACGCCAACCTGGATAGCGAAACTAAGGAATTCGAGGGCCGTCGCGCCACTCTCGACTTTTTTTTCAGTTTCACAGAATTCATCCGAAAAACCTACGAATCCTTCAATAGCAACGGTCAACTCAATCTGGATTCCATAGCGGAACAGGTTAGATCCACCATTCTGATGCTGAAAGACTACCGGGCCTTCATCCTCCGACTACCCAGCCTAAAAGCGGAGGGAATCGATTACCTCTACACCCACTCCGCCCGGGCAACCATAATCGCCCTCACCATAGGCAATGGTTTCAGGCTACCCCACTTCCGCCTGATTGAGCTTGGTATCGCGGCCATACTCCACGAAGTCGGAATGATGAAAATACCAAGCCATGTCGTCAACAAAACAGGCAAACTCACTGAAAGGGAAAAAAGAATCATAAGCACTCATCCACTCATTGGGCTGAAAATGCTGCAAAACTACTCACGCGAACACTCCAATCCAATCACCCAGAAAATACTCCTGGCAATCTACCAGCATCATGAGCGCCTCAACGGATCCGGCTACCCTCAAGGCATCAGTGGAGAGTCAATCACCCAATTCGCCAAAATTCTAGCCGTTGCCTGTTCATACGATGCCCAGATATCCGGCCGCCCTTTCCGTGAAAGCGGAGAGAGTCACATGATTATCCTGAAAATGCTGAAAGCAACGCATAGCCTCTACGACGAAGGAGCCATAACAGCCCTACTCAACTCAATTTCAGTCTTCGCGCTCGGAAGCTACGTTCGCCTGAAAAACGGTTCCATTGGAACCATAGTCGACATCGGCGACACCCCGCGATATCCCACAATAAAACTCTATCTGGACGAAAATTTCCAACCCTACAATGAACAACCCATAATCAAGACCAGCGAAAACGAGGCGGAATTCGCAATTACCCGGGTACTCGGAAAGCGAGAGGTTCAACCCCTGGTTGCCCGTAAACTCCTTCCGGGATAGCGATATGCGAGACGTTCCACCGCTGTAGGGAGTCATTGAGAATGAGAAAAAATCAATGAATTTGGCTTTAATTATTGACAGAGAAAATATTTAAAGCCCTTCAAATCGGTGTAGGTTTTTGCGGGCGAAATGAGAGAAATCTTCGGTTTTTTGGCCGAAAAGTGGAAATTGCGGGGCTGAAACAGCGATGAGAAAATGAAAATTCTGAGGGTGTTTTTTATACCGATAAGTTCTTCACCTTGGGACGGGGCCTTGGGGAAAGACGAGGAAGATTTCCGTTGTTTAGAACCAAAGACCAAAGGTTCCAGGCTCTCTTTGGATTTCCTCAAAGCCCCGAGCCTCGGCGGCCAGGGGCGCCCACTTTGGGAGCGGGAGAGCGGTGCTTCGAGTCTCCAAAATCAATCCCGATTGGCGGCGAGCCCGACGCGCCCATGGCTCAGGCTGGATGGAGCATCGGCCTTACCAAGCCGAAGCTCTTGGAGCCTCGAATCCTCTAATTAGGGCATCTTCCCTTACCATTCCTCATAAGGTAAGGCGCCCGGAGGCGGCTCCGCCCTGGAGATGATGGGCGCCCGAGAGGGGCCTTGGGCGGCTCAAGGCGCAGGCCGCTCAAAGTAATCACCTCCCCTCGGGGGCACCTTAATACTCAATCGGGCACCTTATACTCAATCTTGCGAATCCGGTGGTTGTACTGATCGGCGATATAGATATTGCCCGATGAATCCACCGCCACGCCAGGGGGGGCGCGAAACTGCGCCTCTGTACCGACGCCATCCCTGAGGCCCGCTGTGCCACTACCGGCGATGGTGCTCAACACTCCCGTTGATGTGATCTTGTAAATCTTACCATAGCCTGTAGCGGCGACATAGACATTGCCCTCCGCATCCAACGCCACGCCAGCGGGACGATAAATTGAACGCGGCGGCCCACCTACAAAACCATTACCGGCGAGGGTGCTCACTATCACCCCTCCTCCCGTTGGCGCCGGTGTGATCTTGCGAATCCGGTGACCATTCCAATCGGCGACATAGACATTGCCCGACGCGTCCACAGCCACGTCAGTGGGATACTTAAACTGTGCCGATGTGCCGGCGCCATCTCTATAGTCATATGTGCCATCACCGGCGAGGGTGCTCACTATCACCCCTTCTCCCGTTGTCGCCGGTGCGATCTTGCGAATCCGGTTGTTGTATGTATCGGCGACATAGACATTGCCCGATGAATCCACCGCCACACCTTGGGGTTGTCTAAACCTTGCCTCTGTGCCATCTCCATCCGCGAAGCCTGGTCGATCTATAGGACCACCGGCAATGGTGGTCACCCTTCCTTCAGGTGTGATTTTGCGAATCCGGTGGATGTTTGTATCGGCGACATAGACATTGCCCGATGAATCCACAGCCACACCCCAGGGTTGATTAAACTGCGCGGCTGTGCCGGTTCCATCAAGATCGCCCCGATTTCTACCGGCGAGGGTGCTCACGCTCACCACTCCTTCTTCTGATGTAGTAATCTTGCGAATCCGGAAGTTGTCTCTATCGGCGACATAGACATTGCCCGATGAATCCACCGCCACGGCAGTGGGATTTTTAAACTTTGCCTCTGCGGCGGGGCCATCATTAAAATGGTCGTCCCCTGTAATATCGGTACCGGCGAGAGTGCTCACCACCCAGGTTTTGGACTTGGGACCGGGAGGGTCGACTGGGGGGGAAGTGGCGGACTCGGACGGGGAACCGCCGGTAGGTTTCGGGCAAGAGATCAATGTCCCGACGATCAGAAGAATGAGAATTCCCGCGAATTTTTTCATTATAGCCTCCATAAAAATACAATAGCCTCCATTAGTTTCCACACATGCCAGATGGCGCTCCCCTGAGCGGCACCAAGCATCCTGATTTACATTATACCCCTTTCCGAGGACAACGTCAGGTTTTTGTGAGCGATTTTCGTGAATTCTTATCAGGCTCTTTTTGGATTCTCTCAAAGCCGGGCCCCACCTCTCCATGGCCCGGCGGCCAGGGGCGCCTGCTTTGGAAGCGGGAGACCGGAGCTTCGAGTTCCAAGTAATTCCGATTGGCGGCGAGCCCGACGCGCCCATGGCTCGATGGATGGAGCATCGTCCCCACCAAGCCGGGTTTGGAGCCTCGAAACCTCAAATTGGGCATCTTCCCTTACCACTCCTCAAGATAAGCCGCCCGGAGGCGGCTCCGCCCTGGAGATGATGGAGGCCCCCAACCAATGGCATGGTGGAACGATTTAACGGCCGTATCAGCGATATGTCGGCAACCCGGCATTTTCGCGGCGGCGAAGTTTCACGCCAGAGACATCGCGTCGATATGAGCGAATTCACAAGTATTTGACACCGCGGCCGCCAAACACCCATCTCGAGCTACTATAAGGAGCACCAAAAGGCCTCGCCTGCCATTTCTGTTAAACGCATCACCAATCACTTGAGAGCTGACATCGAATGATAATCAAGGACAGGCACAAAAACACTCGGAAGCCTCTGGAAATCAAGGAGTCAGATCAGGAACTGCCAAGGGGATGCACAGGCAAAAAACACCGATGAGCCTCCCCGCCTTTTGGAATGATGAAGCGGACGAATGGAGTATAGACGGGGAAGCCGATGAATTTGCCGTCTGGCTTGATGTTCCCGAAACTGGCAAGAAGCCGATTCGCCCTCACTGGTTCAGGGAATATCGATTCAGGCAACAGCGGCATCATATGAGTAAGTAAAGCAACCCTGGCGAATCCCCTACCTCAGAAGAGAGGGTGAAACCCCATGAGCGGACTTCCACATACATGGCCCGCTCACATGCGCCTTCGCCAGTCAGGGAATCCCGAGCCCGCGGCTCGGCGGACTTCGAAGTTAGCACCCCACCCGCTCCCAGGCACCGCTTTTTTCAGAGCGGTACACAGCATCCAGCGCGGCCATATTGGCAATCGCATCCGCCGGCGGGGTGGGGGCGCCTACTCCCTCTCGGAACGCCCTGGCAAAGGAATCAAGCATCAAACCGTACTGATCGGCAGGTTTGGTATGAATCTTCCGCGTTCCAATACGGTTGCCGACCATGAGCTCAATCGGCACGTCCGGGGAGGGATTAAAGGGCAGTATCACTTCCAGATTTCCGCCGCTTCCAAAAACGGACACCCTTTGTCTGGCGGCCATCCTTGTGCTCACCGTGAAAAGGGTGCGTACATCTCCAAAATCCAGTATCGCGGAGCTGATTATATCGGTTCCGCCAATCTCATCCCTGCCGACAAGGGAAATAACACGCTCCGGCTCCCTTCCCAACAGGAAGCGTGAAGAGGAAATCGCATAGCAGCCTATGTCGTAAAGCGCTCCTCCGCCCCTGTCCATCTGATTGCGGATATTCCGCTGGTCTTCCAAATTGAAGCCAAAGATTGTTTGGATTGCCCTGATCTTACCGATTTCCCCAATGTCAATCAGTTCCTTGGCCCGAATCCACTGCGGATGAAAGCGGTACATAAATGCTTCCATCGCAAGAACACCCCTTGCCTCGGCATATCCAAGCGCTTCGGCCGCTTCCTTTTCGCTCAGCGCAATCGGTTTCTCACAGAGCACGGCCTTCCCCGCATCGGCGCAGCGTCGAATCCACTCCGCGTGCATGTCGTTTGGAAGCGGAATATAAACGGCCTCCACCTCGGAATTGTCCAGCACCTCTTGATAGCTTCCATAGGCCCTGGGGAATCCCCACTTTTTCGCGGCTTTCTCCGCCCGCCCGAGAGACCTCGAGCCGAGCGCCCAGGGCTCAACGCTTTCACTCTTGGTAACCGGAATATGCATCCTGAGTCCGTAGTGGGTTGAAATCCCAAGCACACCAAGTTTCACTTTCTTCATGATAAAGTCCTTCTGTAGTTTGCTGATAGTCTAGCATTTTCATGTCCTTACATGTGCGGCGTCCTGGCGCGCTGAAAAACATCGCCGCCCGAAAATGTTCGTTTCACAGTGCCGACTCCCGGATTTCTCTATTAAAGGTGGAAGGCGGCGCCGACTGTCCCCGCTTGTTTGAAATGCCCTCGCCGTGAGCGGAAAGGAGGGCGGATGAAAGTCTTTCAACCGCCGGTAGAGCGCGCCCATATACCCCAAAACTCATCCCGGCTCCACAGAACATGCCGGTTTCACATCGGCGGCTCCAGGCCTCCCCTTGGTTCCAAGCGAGGATTCGTGAACATGACGCGGTTTTGAATTCGAGTAAGGGGCCGATACTTCCAAACACAGCATCGGCAAGTTAGAATGAAGAACGCTCAAAGGACGCCTCCCTAATCCCGTGCCGGGAGTTCGAAGCCTGGGCACGAGGGGCGCCGTGAGCCGGCGGCGCCGCGGGAGAGCCGGGAATGCAGCTTCGCGGTGGATACAAGCGAAAAACCGACGCCGTCCGCCGATACAAAAGGGGCCCGAATGAACGATATGCGACTGGAACCTGTTGAACACCTCGGTAAGCCACGCGTCGGGAACCCCCTGGCCGGCAACTGGCGTCCTCTGACAGAGCTGGAGCTGGCTACGCTGAAAGCGAACCAGAATCAATCCGGCGATTGGTCCAAGCTTGAAGTCACCGAGGGTTTCAATCCAAGCCTGGTTAGCGACTGTAGGTTTTACGGACAGGTGAGAATAGGCGGACTCACAGATGGGGTAATTGAATATCACAGCCTTGTCCTGCCCGTGGGACTATACCGTTCCACGATAGTGTCCTGCGTAATCGGAGACGATGTGGCCCTCCACAACATTGATTACATATCGAATTTCATTGTCGAGGACCGCTGCATGATTTTCAACGTGAACGAAATGATAAGCACCGAGCATGCCAAATTCGGGAACGGAATTGTAATGGAAGGAGAGAGCGAGGACAGCCGAGTCTGGCTCGAAATCGCCAACGAGAACGGCGGGCGAAAAATCCTCCCCTTCGCCGGCCTGGTTCCCGCGGATGCCTGGCTATGGTCGAAATATCGCAGTGACGCGGAGCTAATGGAAAGAATGATGAAGATGACCGCCAAGGTTCATAAGCCAAGGCCCTGGAATTTCGGCCGTGTCGGCAGAGAATCGGTAATCAAGAACTCGCGCACCCTGAAGGACGTAATGATTGGATCGCACGCCTATATAAAGGGTGCCAACAAACTCAAAAACCTGAGCATTGACTCCAATGCCGAATGGCCCAGCCAAATCGGCGAGGGATGCGAGCTCGTCAACGGAATAATCGGCTATAACTGCCGCATTTTCTACGGCGTGAAGGCCGCGCGTTTTGTGCTCTGCGACAACTCGGAACTCAAATACGGCGCCTGTCTAATCGACACCGTCCTCGGCCCTAATTCCACCATCGGCTGCTGCGAGGTGCTGAACTCCCTTATATTCGGATCGCACGAGCAGCACCACAAAAGTTCCTTCCTCTGTTCAAGCGTATTGCAAGGACAGACAAACATGGCCTCGGCGGCTACAGTGGGTTCCAATCATAACTCCCGGGCCCCCGACGGCGAAATAGTGGCCGATCGTGGTTTCTGGGCCGGCCTGGCAGTCAGCCTGAAACACAACTCACGCTTCGCCGCCTTCACCCTTATCGCCAAGGGCTCCTATCCCGCTGAACTCGACATCCCCCTCCCATTCACCCTCGTTTCCAACAGCCACGATTCAAGAACCCTTCTACTCAGCCCGGGTTACTGGTTTCGACACAATTTGTACGCCCTCGCCCGAAATACCTTCAAGGCCGAGGCCCGCGACAAGCGCGGCGAAAAACTGATGGAATACGACTGGCTCGCCCCCGACACAGTGGATCAAATGCGTTCCGGCCTCAAAGTCATGGAGAACTGGGCGGAAGAGGCTCCAGAGGTGAAAAACGGAGCATATCCCTCCGGCGCGGCCTTCCTCGCCTCCAACCCCAACCCGGCTTTGTTCACCACGGACAGCTACAGAGTCGAAGCAAGCCGCCGCCCCGTTCGCATCCTCCACGCCGGCCGCGCCTGGAAGGACTTCCATAGAATGATACGCTTCCACGCCATCCGCACCCTCTTCAACAGAGGCTCCCGACACGTCCCAACCGCCCCCACAGCATCTTCCAATCCCTGGGTGAATCTCGGCGGTCAATTGATTACCCGTCCCAGGCTCTCCAAACTTATATCCCTGATCAAAAGCGGCGAAATTTCAGATTGGCCCAGCCTTCATCAGCACTACCACAGTCTCGGCCAGAGCTACATCACCGACAAGGAGTGTCATGCACTGGCCATTCTCCAGGAAATACTCGGCGCTTCCGCGGCACCCGGGCCTTCGTCCATCACTCCAAACCTCATCACCGAGGCCCTTCAAACCGCCACATTCATTCTCGAAGGAATCAAGAAAAGTCGCTTGAAAGACTATAAGAAGCACTTCCGCAGCATCAACTTCGATAGTCCGGATGAGCGCGATGCGGTTCTTGGTCTCTATGATCAGGATGCCTTCATCCAGCAGGCCTCACAGAGCTTGAACGCACTCCAGAACAGGCTCAAATCCCATCTTCAACAGCCATGCCGACATCACCCTGTGCCATAAGCGCGGAAAAGAGCAGCGGCGCTTCCGTGTCCCGAAAAACTCCCGCTTTGCTCCGCGATGTTGACAGCAATCGAAGTGGTTTTGTATTGTATCCTGATTCCCGCCGCTGTAGCTCAGTCGGTAGAGCAGTGGACTGAAAATCCATGTGTCAAGAGTTCGATTCTCTTCGGCGGCAGATATGAGGCCGCTCTTCAGACGGCCTCTTCAGCGTTTACGGGCGCCGGCGGACACAAACTGGCGTGGACTTCCGGAGAAATTGTCCGGGGCCGCTGCGCTATCGCTCCCTGGAAGGCACCAATGCGGCTCCATCGAAGGGGCACACCGGATTACGCTCGTCGTAGAATATGGCGCCGCATTCGGGGCAGCGCGCAAAGCTGCCATTGTGCTCGAAGACAATCTTCTCCACTTCGTCGTTTTGCAGCCAGTACACTCCGTAGGTGCCAAATTCCTCGTCTATCCCTCCCAGAAAGCCATCGGTTTTCACGAACACCGATTGCACTTCGTCATTGGTAAGTGTGATGCGGGCGGGGGTGAAGGAAGGAATCGGCGCTTCCTTGACGCCGAAATATCCCCTGAAGCGATCCGGCGCCTCCCGGCCGAATAAATATACCCAGACATCCTTCGTGCTCCCGTCGATGCTGAGCCGGCCTTCCCGCATTGGATTCGATACCCGTCCGCCGTGGGGACCAGTGAACTCAATTTCCTTAATCTTACTGAAGGGAAGGGGATAGGTTATCGCCCCGAATTCGCCGATTCGACGAATCCAGAAGAAGTACTTCGCATTCGCGGAAGGGGGCGTTCCTGTATTCGCGGATGCCGCCGGAGGGAATTCGGTGGAAGCGAAGCCGGTTGATGCCGGATTGTACGAACCCGCGCCATCGACTGTTTCAAGTTCCGGCCAGGGGGAGGAATCGCCATCGTAGGACGCGGCGTCGAAGAGGGTGAATTGTTCACCCCCGGCGCGATGAATCCTTACCGCGTAAAAGTTGTTATATTCCAGACCGTCCGCGAATTCAAGGTTTTGAGATGGAGCCGAAATCGAAGGCTTCGTCAGAAGAGCCAGAACGAGGAAGAGGCGAAGTGCCGCCACGAGTGGGGTCATTCCAATACCTCCAAGATGGAAAATACGGTGGATAGCTCGAAAACATCCACTTTTTTCAACTCCAAGCTAACGCAGCTGCCAAGTTTTATTTCCTTCTTAAGGGCTACCCGGGTTTCATAGGCAAGTTCGGGAATGATTACATAGCCCTGTCGCTCTCGACGATCCACCAGATAGGCCTCGCATGTGTAGTCAGTCCTGAGCGCGAGCCACTGAAGTTTCCAGAATATGTTCGATTTGCGCTCGGCCAGGATCAAAGTCTCTATGCGGGATTCGACAGCGCCTATGGCATGCTGAACCGATTCCGCGTCCCGTGCTCTTTGGCCGAGTATTGCCGCGCGGATTTGCTGAGAACTAATCAAATCAGGATATCTGCGGAGCGGGCTGGTTACCCGTGTATAGCTTTCCAGGCCAAGCCCGGCATGCGGCGCGCGTTCGAGCGTAATGCGGCTGCGCTTCATTCCCCGACGCAGATTGAACTGTGTTAGATAAGGGTGCCCGGAATCCCCGGAAACCAGCTTGTCTGGAGATTCGTCAGGGGTATTCTGAACCGCGTACGGTATCGGGATTCCGCGTTCGTGACACCAAGCGGCCGCGTAAGAACCGGCCATCAGCATGGCCTCGGCAACCAGGTTTCTGCTCTCGTAATCGCGGAGGGGCATCACCTGAATAATCCCTTCCTCGTCCAGGTACAGTTTAACTTCCGGCATGTTTATGGTTATGGCTCCAGCTTCCTCCCGCCTGCCGCGAAAGGCGGCGCATATCCTTTTCATCGTCGCGAACGGTTCTTCACCGAGGCGCTCATCGGCTTCCCTGTAGCTAAGACGGGTAACACGGATGGTGCTAAGATGAATCGAGAAATCGAGGATTCTGCCCTCGGCGTCTGTTTCAAAGGCATAGGAGAGGGCCGGCGAAGTGGGATGTAAACCAAGGCCAAGTTTGGCTGTCATCTCCGGCGGAAGCATCGGCACCTTCCGCTCCGGAAGGTATAGACTGCCCGCGCGCTCTCCGGCCGACTTATCCGCCGAGGAACAGACTGGTATCAAACCTGCCACATCCGCCACATGAACCCAGAACTTCCCGCCGTCCCAACCAAGAGCGTCGTCTGGATCCATGTTGCCCTCATCGTCAATCGCGAAGGCTTCAATGCCGCGGAGATCGAGCCTTTTCTCTCCTTTGGCGAATTCCACCGGAATATGTGGAGGGGGGTCCAGCGGGACATTGAGGCGGAGTGGGTGCGGGTTCCAGAGAGGCGTCTTGATTTTCTTCGAGACCAGCAGGCGATGGGCGTTTTCAGGATTCTGTACCCGCCCGAGCGCCTTCAAAACGCGAGACCCCTTAACGCGGCCCAGAGCGCACATTTCCAAATCACGGAGGTGGATTTCGTCGGCGTCCGGCTGAATGTCTCCGCTGTCAAATCGCTCAAGAAATTCTTTCCACCGCTGCTTGGCATCGGCTCTTCGCTTCTCCAATTCAATCCAATTGGAAACGGTTTCCTCGCTGGATACTTCAATTGAATCGGGGCCGCCGCTGAACCAAGGTGAACGATTGAGCAGCTTGAATGTCAGCCAGGAGCTGCTGGGGCTGTATTCCCTGTAAATCAGTTCCGCCAGCTCTTTTAAACTCGGACGCGGACTCGGATGCTCGCCCCGAAGAAGCTCCCATGCGATTTCAGGCTGTCCAGTCGGTGAATCCTTCTTCAAGTCGGGGAAGTCTGGAACCGGACCGGGGTGGAGGGCCACCACGTCTTTTTCACGGACGCTCTTAGTTTCGCCTCCGGGCAGGAGTATGTTCAGCTTCTCGTCGGCGTCAAGCACCAGAGCCGGACTCCGCTTGTAGAGTACCAAGCTGTCCTTTGTGGCTTTCATTGGGCGAGAGCCGCCACGGCGGCGCCGACCAGGGGGGCGTCTTCCACTTGGAGTATCTCGTAGTACTTGTCGCGGGAGCAGAGATAGGGGCGCAGGTAGGATTCCACCCGGTGGGCGAAGCGATAATAGCGATAATAGGTGGTGCCATCGATAGTGATGCATGCCGGCTGAAGCGGTCCGCTGCCGCTGGGTCCCTTGAGCACGGCGGCGGCCAGATTGGCCGCGCTCAACTTGGCGGCTCGTTCCAACAGGCTGTCGACTAAGTGCCATATGCGGCGGGCGTCCGCTTCACCGCGGGTTTCGGCGACCCGTTCTCCCGCCGAAGAGAAATCAGCCAGCAGCGCCGCCAGTGGGTTCCTCGAATCCGAAGGATTGTGGGCGTAGTTGTCAGCATCTCGCGTGCTGATACCCCCCAGTTTTTCAATCGCCGCCGCAATCGGGTGACTTATCAGTTCGGCCTCCGCCGCGAGTGATATGGTTTTCTGAACCAGGAGACCAAAATACCGGCCCGACAGCATTTTCTCAAGCCGGTAGGATTCCGGCGTCTCCGTTTCCTCGCGGAGTAAAACATCCGCCCGGCCGCTGCAGTTCGGATCCAGCCCTCCGCTCTCACAATTAACAACCTGGCCGCGGGCGGGATTGAGCCCCTTGACTTTGCCAATCGCGGAATTCGACTCCACATAGCAGCTATTGGTGCCGGTGCCGAGAATGAATCCCACGTAGGCGCTCCAATTCCGCCCCCTCGTCGATGCCCTTCCCGTCAGAATGGTGGCAGCCGCATCGTTTAGCAACACCAGGGAGGGTGGGTTTTCGAGTCCCCTCCTCCGAAGCGCCTCCTTCAGACAGGCGCCCATCATCTGCCCCACAACTCCCGGCGCCAGCACTTCCTTGCTCCATCGAACGAGCCGGCCGTCCTTGTTCGGGCTCACCTCCATCGGATAGGAAAAACAGAAACCTACTTTTTCCCCATCTTCCTTCAGCAAAGGCCAGATGAAACCTGCCAGCGAATCAAAGAACTCCTCTCCGCCAACCTGAATCCCGCCGGTTCCCGGCATGGGCTGCTTGAGGAAATTGTTGATTCGCGCCCTGCCGTCCTTGTCGAAGTGGATAATCGCCGCTCTAAGATTGGTTCCACCGGCATCCAAGACCACCGCCTTCTCGCCAACGGCGACGTCTGTATCAATCTCCAGATAAGTTGGAATCATCGCCAGGGACGATGGTTTCCCGTTCAATCCCCTGGTCATCTCATCCATGACGCGCCCGACTATCGAATCCAGATTGATCCCGGCCGGATGCATTCCCACATCAGTGAGAAACCGATCAACTGACTTCCTATCGGTATCCATCAATTTCACAATATGCCTCAGTCCTGATTTCTAAGCAAGCACATTTCACGAATCCGAAGATAAGCGCCGCCTTGGGGCCAGACTTCCGAAGTATTTCCATGGCAAGCCTGGTTTCCGGTAATCTCGCGTTCATTTCGGGCGGAAAATCATGGGGCGACCTCCCAAGCTCGCGGCCGCTCTCCGGCCTGGCCTAGGGCCTTCCAATACCCAGGTTCAGATATCGATGGGTGTTGCGAACATAGCGCGCGGAGTTTTCCAGGCATTTCTCAAGCACCGCGACTTCAAGTTTTTTTATCACTCTCGCGGGAGAGCCCAGCACAAGCGAGCGTTCGGGTATGTTCGTATTCTCTGTAAGCAGGGAACCCGCGCCAATAAGACAGTTTTTGCCAATCACCGCGCCGGTTAGAATAACGCTGCCCATTCCAATCAGAGAGCCGTCTCCGATTTCACATCCGTGGATAACGCAGTTATGACCGATGGTGACATTCACTCCGATTGTGGTTGGAGCCCCGCTGTCGGTGTGAACGGAGCTGCCATCCTGTATGTTGCTGCCCTCGCCCAGGAATATCGCTTCGATATCCCCTCGCAGAGTGCAATTGAACCATACGCTGCTATTCTCACAGATTGTCACCGAGCCGACAATATCGGCGCTGGGCGCGATAAAAATACGCTTCCCGCGAAACTTCGGCTTCCTGCCTTCAAAATCATAAATCATGGCCCGATTCTAACACGTTTTCCCAGCCATGCCTCGTTCGCCCGGACTCCGCCCGCCGGGCCGGCCACGGGGGCGCTGATTTGAGAATTCGGAGGAAACTCTATCTTAGCAGGGCCCTCAGCCCGGGGCGAGTGGCAAGCTGCGCCGGCCTCAGTCCGGCATCATCTTTGATTGCGGGATTGGCGCCGGCTGAGAGAAGTTCGCGAACCGCCTCTTCGTTTTGGGCGAACGCCGCGTGGTGCAGGGCTGTTCTACCCTCGCTGTCCCTGCCGTTGGGTGACGCTCCCGCCGCCAGGAGATAGGCCATTATATGCCAGTGTTCAAGGCGGGCGGCAATCAGAACCCCCGAATAACCGCGCGAGTCCTTCTGATTGGGATTGAAACCGGCTTCCAGTCTGCTCTTCACGAGGTAGGCCTGCCCGTTGATTATCGCGGATATCAAGGCTTCCGGGTTGTCCGCGGGCCTTGTCGAGGATTCGCTCGGCGCTCGACTGAATCCAAGGGTTAGATGAGCGCCAATGAAACGGTAGCTGTTGCCCTCGTAAACAACCGCCAACGCGCGCTGTTCGAAGGGGCTTACCAACGCGCCAAGCAGTCCGACCTCATCCGCCCGCCTGCCTGGAGGGCTGGTGTAAACCTTCTTGAAATCGCCTCGGGAAGATTTGATGCTGAGACTGTAGCCCCGGTTCGACCGCGCTCCTGCCTGCAGCACAAATTCATAGCTATGGCCTCCGGTGAAAAAACGGGCATCCCTGACATCGGGACGGAGGGAAGGCTCCAACTTGTAAGTGGCGACTATTTCATCAACACGCCGGCCATGGCGTTCCCAGAAGATAGCCATTGACGCCTGCCCGTTCCAGGGCAGAGTATTGGAGCGATGGAGTGTCTCATCGGTAACGGCATCGATTACCAGGATGCTGATTCCTGATTGGCCGCTTCCGCCATCAGTGCCAACCAGGGCGCCCCATCGCCCCTCGGAAGACCAGCCAAGCGGGTACAGATGGAGGCTTCCCGCCGAGAATCCCCTGGCCTCCGAAGGCGCCTGGACAGGCGCTCTTTGGGCAGGTAAAAAACGAGCGATTAGCAGTAGCCCGATGGCGGACAATGTTCTATACTGCCTACACTGAAGCTGGAACATCTATGAATAGCATAAATCCAGGAGTGGTTCGCATGCAATGGTTTAACGGACGGATTGTGGCCCTGAGCGGCGATATCACGGCGCTCGAAGTCGACGCGACGGTGAACGCGGCCAACTCCTCGCTGCTTGGCGGAGGGGGTGTTGACGGCGCGATTCATCGCGCGGGCGGACCGGACATTCTGGCCGAGTGCAAAAAAATTCGCGACACCCGATATCCATCCGGGCTTCCCGTTGGGGAAGCCGTCGCCAGCAACGCGGGGAGGCTGCCCTGCAAGTGGGTAATCCACACAGTGGGACCCGTCTGGAATGGGGGGCGGAATCGTGAGGAGGAGCTGCTTGCGGCGGCGTATCGAAGCTCCCTCGAAATCGCCGCCGAACTAGGAGCGCGCAGCCTGGCCTATCCGGCCATTTCGACGGGCGTTTACGGGTTTCCACAGGAGAGGGCGGCCAAGGTGGTTTGGAAGACTCTGCCATCCCTGCTTCGTCCTCTCGAACTTCCCGAGAAGGTATACCTGGTGTTTTTCTCGGACACCGCATTATCCACTTTTCTAAACCAAGTACCGCCGCCGGAGGCCGCACAATGAAGAAATCCACTTCTCCCGAAGACCGTAAAAGCCTGCTCGCCACCGCGCGAAGCGCAATCTCGGAGAGCCTGGGTTTCGCCCCAGGGCGACGGCCTCCCTCTCCCGCGGGAAGTGGGGGCGTCTTTGTAACCCTTAAGTTGGATGGCAGGCTCCGCGGCTGCATTGGGCGCCTGCGCTCAAGCGCTCCCATCGGAAGCACCGTGGCTCAAATGGCCAAGGCCGCCGCCTTCGAAGATCCACGCTTCCCACGCCTCACCGAGGAGGAGTTCAATCGGATAAAAATAGAAATTTCGAGACTTTCGGAATTCTTTCCCATCGATGCCAAGAAGGTGGAGGTGGGTATTCACGGCCTGATGCTCTCGCTCGGGGCGAGAAGCGGACTCCTCCTGCCCCAGGTTCCAGGTGAGCAAGGCTGGGACAGGAATGCATATCTCTCCGGCCTTTGTGAGAAAGCCGGCCTGGCCGACAGAAGCTGGGAGAATCCGAACGCGAGATTGGAGGCCTTCACGGCCGAAGTCTTTGGAGAAGAATGACGAGAATCATTTACGCGCGGCGAACGCATTTCACTCAAATCAAGTATGGATGACAAAACTCTCGGTACAATTGCGAACCAGATCCGCATCCTCTCGGTGGCCATGGTGGAAGAAGCACGCTCCGGTCACCCCGGCGGAGCCATGGGCGGCGCTGAATTCGCAAGTCTGCTTTTCGCGGAGTATCTCAATTTCGATCCCTCGGACCCCGGATGGTTCGAACGCGATCGCTTCTTCCTGGACCCAGGCCACATGTCACCCATGCTCTACGCGACACTCAGCCTCTACGGTTTCTACAGCATCGAAGAAATGAAGAATTTCCGCCGGTGGGGCAGTTCAACGCCTGGCCATCCCGAACTGGATGTATCCCGCGGTGTTGAAAATACCTCCGGACCCCTGGGCCAGGGGCATGTCTTCGCCGTGGGCTCGGCAATCGCCGACAAATTTCTACAGGCCCGCTTCGGCTCTCACATGGCGCACAGACACTTCGCCTTCATTTCCGACGGCGGAATACAGGAGGAGATATCCCAGGGGGCCGGACGTATCGCGGGTAAATTGAAACTGGACAACCTGACACTCTTCTACGATTCCAACGACATTCAACTATCCACCCCAACCTCCGAGGTTAGCTCCGAGGACACTGCCGCCAAATACCGCTGCTGGGGCTGGAACGTGATTGAGGCCGATGGAACGAATCTGACGGAGCTCCGCTCGGCACTGGACAATGCGATTTCCGAAGATGAGCGGCCATCGATTATCATAGGCAGAACTGTCATGGGTTCAGGGAGCCTTGATGCCAACGGCAATTCCTTCGAGGGAAGGGTGTCGACTCACGGCCAACCGCTAAGCGCCGCGGGGGCCGATGTGAAGCTCACCATCGCGAGTCTTGGCGGCAACCCGGAAAATCCCTTCGAGCCTCTTCCGGGCATTCCAGATGCCATGGCCGAAATCATCGGCCGCAAGACAGCCGCCGCGGGCAGGAAAAAGAAAATCAAGGAAACTTGGGCGGAGTACAACAGTGAAAAGGCCGCCAGACTCGCCTCCTGGATAGCCGGCGAAATCCCCAATCTGGATTTCTCCGAAGTGAGGCAGAAGCCCGGCATCGCCACCCGAGCCGCATCCTCCACCGTTCTGTCCTGGCTGGCCGGCAAACTCGGAAACA